>JRHI01000422.1_pt1 | contig 46094 bp, 55 predicted proteins | sample 215371 | NCBI WGS metagenome assembly JRHI01 (sample SAMN02929681, study PRJNA255918) | sediment metagenome | biome: cave system; feature: Ice Cave; material: Sediment; isolation source: sediment from deep within a dark volcanic ice cave with no known source of... ... | reverse complement strand
GTTGACGTTCTGCCCGCCCGGACCCGAGGCGCGCACGAACGCCTCCTCCAGCTCGGCGTCATCGATCTTGATCGTGGCGGTCACGTGCAGCATGGCATGGGGCGGGTAGAGCGAGGTCGTTCCGGATGGAAGCACTGGGGCATTCATCCAGGAACGTGAATCGCGCTCCAAATTCAAGAGGCAGAGCAGGATTCACGCTTCAGCCTCACGTTGAATTTCAAGGCAGGCGATGCAATCTGAAGCGATCCTGCTCTGGGCGGCTTTCGTGCTATCAGGCGGCTACCCATGAACACGGGATTCGGGAACGTCGCAATGTCCACCAGCGCGCGCAAGTCCATCGATGATCTCCTGGCCGTCATGGCGGCGCTGCGCACGCCGGGCAGCGGCTGCCCCTGGGACCTGGAGCAGACCTTCAAAACGATTGCCCCCTACACCATCGAGGAGGCCTACGAGGTCGCCGACGCCATCGAGAAGGGCGACATGGGCGGCCTCGAGGAGGAGCTGGGCGATCTCCTGCTGCAGGTCGTCTATCACGCGCGCATGGCGGAGGAGGAAGGCGCGTTCGCTTTCGCCGACGTGGTCGAGGCCATCACCGCCAAGATGATCCGGCGCCACCCGCACGTGTTCGGCACCGAGGCCGAGCGCGCGGCCGGTGCGACGCCGGGTTTCTGGGAGCGCATCAAGGCCAAGGAAAAGACGCCTCCGGCCGGGGGCGTCTTGGACGATGTCCCCGCCGCTATCCCAGCGCTCACGCGCGCCGTCAAGTTGCAGCACAAAGCCGCCCGCGTCGGCTTCGACTGGCCCTCGCTGGCTCCCGTGTTCGACAAGCTCAAGGAGGAGCTCTCGGAATTGGAGCAGGCGGTGGCCGCCCGTGTCTCCGACGCCGGCAACAAAGCTACAGCGGACCGGATTGAGATCGAGGAAGAGTTCGGCGACCTGCTGTTCGTGGTCGCCAACGTCGCCCGCCACCTGAAGATCGATCCCGAGGGGGCCCTCCGGTCTGCCAACCAAAAGTTCATCCGCCGCTTCGGCCGCATCGAGACGCTGCTGGCCGCCGACGGCCGCTCCCCCGCGCAGTCGACTCTGGCCGAGATGGACCGCCTGTGGGATCAAGCCAAGGCCGAGGAGCGCGGCAGCTGAATGACTACGGCAGCCTGCCCAGATCGCGAACGCGCGAGGCACGGATCACGCGCAATATGTGCACCTCGGCTGCCGGTTCATCGACTCGGTAGAAAACGGTATAGGGGAAGCGTCCGGGGCAGCCGCCTTACATCCTCCTCGTGAGTCGCCACACGAGACCCGGGAAGACGGCGAGCATATCGATCGTGCCGTGAATATGATTTTCGACTCGTTGGGCTGCGGTCGGACTGCGGACCGCGGTGTGATTGTAGATGGCGGCGATGTCGACTTGGGCTTGGGGTGCGTAGCGCACCCTCATTGGCGGTTGCGCTTCCAGAAGCGCTCCATCTCCTCGTCGGGTACGAATTCACCCCGATTGGCTCGCTCGAGCCCGATCCGCACTGCGGCACGCTCCTCATCGGACAGGCAATAAACATCGCGCTGAGCGAGGCCCGCCCAGGCCATGATCAGTTCGGCGACGTGCTTCTGCTCGTCGGCCGGAAGCTCGCGCAATTTGGCAATGGCCGTCTCTAACTTCGTCATCTGCACAGACTACCACAATCCAGGAACGCGCGCATCCGCTTGCCGCTCCCGTCACCCCTTCGCCGTCAGCCCGGCGCGCTTGAGCTGACCCTCGAGCTTGCCCTTGATGGTCGGATCGATGCGGAAGCGGGCGGTCACCGCGCCGCTCTCGCCGGCCTGCTGCTCGAGCACCTGGGTGTTGTCGTAGAGCCAGCTCAACAGCCGGCCTTCTCCTGGCGGAATCTCGAGGCTCAGGATCTCGTCCTTGCCGCCGAAGCGCGCATCCATGGCGGCCAGCATCGCCTCGATCCCCTCCCCCGTCAGCGCCGAGATGAGCACGGGCGGCCGGTCGGCACGCGCCATGGCGCGCTCCGCTTCCGTACGTGCGGACGCGTCGAGCCGGTCGGCCTTGTTCCACACCTCCAGGACTGGTGAGTCTGCCGCCGCCGCATCGATGCCGAGGTCCGACAGCACGGCCTCGACGTCGCGAAGTTGCGCTTGCGTCTCGGGATGGGAGATGTCGCGCACGTGCAAGATGAGATCGGCTTCCATCACCTCCTCGAGCGTGGCGCGGAAGGCCGCCACCAGCGTGGTCGGCAAATTGGAGATGAAGCCCACCGTGTCGGACAGGATGATGCGCCGCCCGCTCGCCAACCTCACCTCGCGCATGGTGGGATCGAGCGTCTCGAACACCTGGTCCCTGGCGGTGACGGACGCGCCCGTGAGGCGGTTAAACAGCGTCGACTTGCCGGCGTTGGTGTAGCCCACGATCGCCACCACCGGATACGGCACGCGCTTGCGCCCCGATCGGTGCAGCGTGCGCGTCCTGACGACGCCAGCGAGGTCCTTGCGGATGCTTTCGATGCGCTCCTCGATCAGCCGGCGGTCGGTCTCGATCTGCGCTTCGCCGGGCCCGCCGAGGAAGCCGAAGCCGCCGCGCTGGCGCTCGAGATGGGTCCAGGAGCGCACGAGCCGGCTCTTCTGGTAGGTGAGATGCGCGAACTCCACCTGCAGCCGGCCCTCACGGGTGAGCGCGCGCTCCCCGAATATCTCCAGAATAAGACCGGTGCGGTCGAGCACCTTGCAGTCCCAGGCCTTCTCGAGGTTGCGCTGCTGTATGGGGCTCACCGCATGATCGACAATGACGAGCCCCGCCTCGCACTCGCCGACGAGCGCCTTGATCTCCTCGACCTTGCCCGAGCCCAGCAGGGTCGACGGGCGCGGCCGCCCGAGCGGCACGACCTGGGCCGCGCGTACGTCGAGGGCGATGGCGTTGGCCAGCCCCACCGCCTCCTCGAGCCGGTCCGCAACGGAACGCGGGGGCGGCGCAGACCCGTTCGCCACCACCTTGCCCTGGCCGTCGCCGGTCGCACGCTCGACGCGCCGCAGCGGCACGAGGACAACGGCGCGTGTCGGCGCACGCCGGCGCTCGACGGCGCCGCGGCGCCGCCGATCCGGCTTCGTGGGCGATAGGGGCGGCGAGATGATTAAGCCTGCTGGCCTTCGGCCTGGTCGGAGTCCATGAGATGCACCGGCGCGCCCGGCATGATCGTAGATATGGCGTGCTTGTAGACGAGTTGCGAGTGGCCATCGCGGCGCAGCAGCACGCAGAAATTATCGAACCACGTCACGATACCCTGCAATTTCACTCCGTTAATGAGAAATATCGTCAGTGGTGTCTTGTTCCTGCGTACATGGTTCAGGAACGTATCCTGAAGGCTTTGGGCTCGTTCGGCCATTGTTGTTGTCCGTTGCTTGTCATGTGGAAGGCCGCGGCACCGCCCCCCATCCCGCCGCCCAATAAAATGCAGAATCATTCCAATCTGCACAAGCAGATTCGGCGCATTTTCAAGGGGCAAATCGCTTCTTGGCAAATCAGTCGCGCATCAGCGTTCCGCCAGTTCGGCTGCGGTATGAAATTCCGCCCGCAGCTTGAGCGATAGAAGCCCCGGGGCCCCGTTGCCGATGGGCTTGCCGTCGATGCGGACCACCGGCATGACGAAGTTCGTCGCCGAGGTGATGAAGGCCTCGCGCGCGGCCTGGGCTTCCTCCACGCTGAACACCCGCTCGACCAGCTCGACCCCCTCGCGCCGCAGCAGGTCGATCAGCGTGGTGCGCGTGATGCCGCGCAGGATGGCATTGTCGATCTGGCGGGTGATCAGCCGCCCTTGGCGGTCGACGATCCACGCATTCGAGGAGGCACCCTCGGTGACATGGCCGTTGTCGTCGACGAACCAGGCTTCCTTCGCCCCCTCGCCTCGCGCCGCCTCCTTGGCGAGCGAGGCCGGCAGCAGCATCACCGTCTTGATGTCGCAGCGTGCCCAGCGCGTGTCGGGCATGGTCTTGACGGCGATGCCGTCAGCGGCGGCGGCCTCGAGCCGGGTCGGAGATACTCTGCGCGCCAGACAGACGACGGTCGGCTTCACGTCATCGGGCGGGAACAGGAAGTCGCGGGGCCGCGCGCCGCGCGAGACCTGCAGGTAGACCAGCCCGTTGGTCACGCGATTGCGCCGGATCGTCTCGCGCATCACGCGCGACCAGGCGCCCTTCGACATCGGCTGGGGAATGCCGAGCTCGCTCAGCGAGCGAGCCAAGCGTTGCATGTGCCGCGTCTCGTCCACCAGCCGGCCGCGTCTCACCTCGCACACCTCGTAGACCGCATCGCCGAACTGGAATCCGCGGTCCTCGGCGTGGACACAGGCTTCAGCGTAAGGCTGATACTGGCCGTTGACATAGACGGCGCGCGTCACGTCCCCGTCCTCGGTATGTCGCCGGTGCGCTCCTGCGAGCTCACCCCCAGCGCCCTCAGCTTGCGGTGCAGCGCGGAACGCTCCATGCCGACGAACTCCGCCGTGCGCGAGATGTTGCCGCCGAAGCGGTTGATCTGGGCCAGAAGATACTCGCGCTCGAAGATCTCGCGGGCCTCCCGCAGCGGCAGCGACATCAGGTGCTCGGCGCCACCGTTGACGGGCAGCGGCACGTTGGATCCGATCTCCTCGGGCAGCATGTCTGCAGTGATGACGGTGTTGGGATCGCCGCCGGCGAGGATCATGAGGCGCTCGATATTGTTCCTCAGCTCGCGCACGTTGCCCGGCCAGTCGTGCGCCTGCAGCACCGCGATGGCGTCCTCGCCAATGCGGCGCGGGGCGAGCCCCGAGGCGCTCGAGAGCTGACCGACGAAGAACTGGATGAGGTCGGGGATGTCCTCGCGCCGCTCGGCGAGGCCGGGAACGCGCAACGGCACGACGTTCAGGCGGTGATAGAGATCCTCGCGGAAGCGGCCTTCCGCGATCTCGCGCTCGAGGTCGCGGCTGGTGGAAGAAATGATGCGCACATCGACCGCCACCTTCTGCGTGCCGCCGAGGCGCAGAAACTTCTGCTCGACCAGCACGCGCAGCACCTTGCCTTGCGTCTCGAGCGGCATGTCGGCGATCTCGTCGATGTAGAGCGTGCCGCCGTGCGACTCTTCGAGCGCGCCGACCTTGCGCGGCGCGCCCGAGCGGTCCTCGGTGCCAAACAGCTCCTCCTCGACGCGATCGGGCGCCATGGCTGCGGCGTTCAGCACGACGAAGGGGGCGTCCGCGCGCGCCGACTTCAAGTGGATTACGCGCGCCGCAAGCTCCTTGCCGGAGCCAGACGGGCCGCGGATGAGAATGCGGCTGTTGGTCGGTGCGACGCGGTCGATGGCGTTGCGGAGCTGGTTGATGGCGGAGGACTTGCCGATCATCTCGGCGCTGATGCTCGAGCGCTCGCGCAGCTCCTTCACTTCGCGCTTCAACTGGAAGGCTTCGAGCGCGCGCAGCGTGACGAGGATAAGCCGATCCGCCTTGAACGGCTTCTCGATGTAGTCGTAGGCCCCGCGCTTGATGGCGGTGACGGCCGTCTCGATGTTGCCGTGGCCCGAGATGATGACGACCGGCAGCTCGGGATAGCTGCGCTTGATGTAGGAGAGCACTTCGAGGCCATCGAGGCGGCTTCCCTGCAGCCAGATGTCGAGCACGACAAGGTGCGGCCGGCGCTCCTCGATCGCGCGCAGCGCCTCGTCGCTGTCGCGCGCAAGGCGCGCGTTGTGGCCCTCGTCCTCGAGGATGCCGGCCACGAGATCGCGGATGTCGGCCTCGTCGTCGACGATGAGGATGTCTGCAGGCATGGGTCGCTCCTTCGGTCGAATGCGGTCAGGCCTGGTGGGCCGGGGGTTGTTGGCTGGGTGGGGGTGACGGCTCTGGCCGCGCCGTTACGCGCGCATCCTCCAGAGGAAGGGTTATGCGGATGAGGGCGCCGCCCGTGCGGCCGGGTGCGGCGGGGGCGTCCTCGAGTGTGAGCGTGCCGCCGTGCTGCTCGGTGATCTTCTGCACCATGGCGAGCCCGAGGCCGGTGCCCTTGTGGCCCTTGGTGGTGACGTACGGCTCGAGCAGGCGCGCGCGGTTCTGCTTGGGCAGGCCGATGCCGTTGTCGATTACCTCGATCGTGACCCGGTCAGACAACACCGTGACGATGGTCTCGATACGCCCGCGCCAGCCGTTGGTCTTGGCGTGGGTCTCCTTGGCCGCCTCGACCGCCTCGCTGGCGTTCTTCACGAGATTGGTGACGGCGCGCGTGATGAGCCGGCGATCGAACGACATGAGCAGCGGCCTCTCGGGCAACCGCAGCACGTATTGGATGTCGGGGTGGCCCTCGCGGAACAGCACGATCGGCTCCTGCACGGCGTGGCGCAGATCGTGGCGTCCGATCTCGGGCTTGGGCATGCGCGCAAACTCGGCGAACTCGTCGACCATGGACTTGAGGTCGCCGACCTGGCGCTCGATCGTCGACGTCAGCTTGTCGAACGTCTCGCGGTCGTGCGTGATGCTTTTCGCGTACTTCTTGCGCAAGCGCTCGGCGGAAAGCTGGATCGGCGTTAGCGGGTTCTTGATTTCGTGCGCGATGCGGCGCGCGACGTCGGCCCAGGCAGCGGTGCGCTGGGCGACAACGAGATCGGTGACGTCATCGAAGGTCAGGACTGAGCCGACATCGCCGCCGCTGGCGCTCTCGCGGGTCACCATGACGGCGAACGTGCGCTCGTCTCCGCGGCGCTGATACGTCACCTCTTCCTGGGACCGCACCTTGAGCGTGTGCTCCTCTTTCTTGTCGAGGATGGCCGCAAACGCCGGCAGCACGTCCTTGAGCTTCTTGCCCACGAGCTCCGTGTTGGCGAGGCCCAGAAGGTCGACGGCAGCGCGGCTGACGAGCGTGACGCGGTCCTGGCTGTCGAGGCCGATGACGCCGGCGGAGACGCCCGAGAGCACCGCCTCCATGAAGTGGCGCCGCTCGAGCAACTGCTCGTTCGCCGTCACGAGCGCATCGCGCTGATGCTTCAGCTCGCGCGTCATGGTGTTGAATGTCTTCGACAGCCGCCGGAGATCGCCCTCGCCGCGCTTCTCGGGCAGCTCAACCATCAGGTTGCCCTTGGAGACCTCCTGCGCGCCGGCGATGAGACGGCGTATCGGAGCGACGAAGCGACCCGCAAACCACAAACCGACCCAGATGGCCGCCAACAGCGCCGTCATCGAGGTCATGAGGTACATGAGCCCGTGCGCGATCTTGAGCCCGCCGCGGGCTTTGCGCAGCCGGTTGAATTCGTCGACGTTTTGCGCGGTGAGTTGCAGGTGGTTGATCACCGTAGGGCTGACGCCGCGGGCGACGTAGAGAAACTTGCCAGGGTATTTCTCGAGCTTGGCCACCGCGGCAACCCGGTAGCTCTGGGCCGTCGGCATCAGCAGTGGCACCTGCCCCTCTTGGGCTTCCGCGATGGCCTGCGCGGAGGGCGCCTTGTACGTCAGCTTGGCGTTCTCGGTCGCCTCGACCACGGGGCTGCCGTCACGCTCGATGATGTAGGCGGCAGGAAGCTCGCGCAGGCCGGCCTGCACCATGACGAGGCGCTGCAGCTTGCTCGTGTCTCCGCCGACGGAATCGGCCGCCGAGTCGAGGTCGCGCGCCATGTTGACGATATCGGTGCGGATCACCTGCCCATGCTCGTCGAGGTAGGCGGCGGCAACATCGAGCGAGCTCGATATGATCTCGCGCGTGCGGGTTGAGAACCAGCTGTCGAGCGAGCGCGAAAAGGTCACCGTGGCACCGACCGCCAGGAGCAGCGTCGGCAGGGCCGCGATGACGCTGAACAGCGCCACGATGCGGATGTGCAGCCGCGCGCCGGGGATGCGCTGGCGCCACGCGCGGGCAAGGCCGATCACCTGCCAGGTGAGCAGCGCGATCATCGCGACGATTAGCACGACGTTGACGAAGAGAACGATGAGGACGACTTCGCCGCGCGGCGGGATCGGCGTCAGGCCCGTGAGGATCAGGTAGGTCGCGAACGCGGACACGAGCGAGAGGAAGACGATGCCTGCGCCGATGCGCACCGCCCGGTCGCCCGGGTTGAGGGCCGAGGGGCCATCACCCAGGTCAGGACGTCGCTGCGGGGCAACGTATGCGTCCGGCATCGATACGAGCTCTTAAGTTCAGGGACGGACTAAGAGTCCCGGTTGTCGCTCAGGGGTCACGGGTGCACTGGAAAAGCGACGCCCGCGGTGTGTCGAAGTGGCGGTCGGCTAGCGGACCGTACCAAAACAACAGACTGTGACATTTTCGCGACGTGTCCGATGGGTAACGCAAGTTGATGCACGAGGCAAGCAATGACCGCTTGTCGTTGTAAATCAAGGCGTCAACTTAACGGAGGTTAGGGCTGAGGGGTCCGAAATACGCGGATATCCAATGCCCTGATGCGGGAGCGCAGCGTGTTGCGGTTTAATCCCAGAAGTTCCGCCGCACGGATCTGATTGCCCCGCGTGGCGGCGAGCGCTGCCGTCAGCAACGGCAGCTCGACCTGGCGGATGACGCGCTCGTAGAGCCCGGGAGGCGGCAGATCCTTGCCGAACCCGGCGAAATAGGCGCTGAGGTAGCGCTCGACCTGCTCGCTCAGATCCTTGGCGTCGGAGCCGCCGCGATCGCCCGACTTGTCGGGGAGTGCCTCCGCGAGTTCCTGCTCGATGACCGGCGCGGTCAGCGTGTCCTGCGTATAGAGGGCGGCGACGCGGCGAACGAAGTTCTCGAGCTCGCGGATGTTGCCGGGCCACGGATGCGCTTTCAGCCGGTCGATGGCCGCGGCCTCGATCGACTTCTGGCCGAGGCCTTCGCGTGCGGCCTGGCGCAGGAAATGGCGCACGAGATCGCCGACATCCTCCAACCGCTCGCGCAGCGGCGGGATGCGGATCGGAACGACGTTCAAGCGATAGAACAGGTCCTCGCGGAACAAGCCCTGCTGGATCTGCGCTTTGAGGTCGCGATGGGTAGCGGCGATAATGCGCACGTTGGTCTTGATGGGCGTGCGCCCGCCGACGGTGGTGTACTCGCCTTCCTGCAGCACACGTAGGAGCCGCGTCTGTGCGTCGAGCGGCATGTCGCCGATCTCGTCGAGAAACAGCGTGCCGCCCTCGGCCTGCTCGAAGCGGCCCTGCGTGCGCGTCTGCGCACCGGTGAACGCGCCCTTCTCGTGCCCGAACAGCTCGCTCTCCACGAGCTCGCGCGGGATCGCGGCCATGTTGATCGCAACGAACGGCCCCTGCCGGCGGCGGCCGTAGTCGTGCAGCACGCGCGCGACGAGCTCTTTGCCGGTGCCGCTCTCGCCGTTGATCATGACCGTGAGATCGGTCTGCGTGAGGCGCGCCAGCACGCGGTAGATTTCCTGCATCGCAGGCGAGCGGCCGATGAGCGGCAGCTCCTCGCTTTCGATCTCCTGAGTCGGCCGTTTGAGGCTGCGGCCCGGCTGCGTCAGCGCGCGGCCCACGACCGCGACCATTTCGTTCAGATCAAAGGGTTTGGGCAGGTACTCGTAAGCGCCCTTTTCGGCCGCGGTCAGCGCCGTCATCAGCGTGTTCTGTGCGCTCATGACGATGATGGGCAGATCGGGGCGGATCTTCTTGATGCGCGGGATGAGATCGAATGCGTTCTCATCCGGCATGACGACGTCGGTCAGGACGACGTCGCCCTCGCCCTGGCTCACCCAACGCCACAGCGTCGCCGCGTTGCCGGTCGCGCGCGGCGCGTAGCCGGCGCGGGCCAGCGCCTGATTGAGAACGGTGCGGATCGCAGTGTCGTCATCGGCAATGAGAACGGTGCCACGGGCCATGTCCTACCTCGGGCTCGAGCGGTGTTTCGGGGTGGGCGCGCGGTCTTGCATGGGCAAGAGGACGCGAAAGACGGTGTGGGCCGGCTCGCTGTCGCATTCGATGATGCCGCCATGATCGTTGATGATCTTGGCGACGAGCGCGAGGCCGAGCCCGGTCCCGTAGGGCTTTGTGGTGACGAAGGGATCGAACATTTGCTCCTTCAGGTGATCGGGAACGCCCGGCCCGTTGTCCTCGATCTGGATCATCAGCGGCAGGCTGATGCGGGTGTCCGCACCCTGCATCGACAGGCGGACACCCGGCCGAAACGAGGTCTGCATGACGATGCGGCCCTGCTGCTTGTTTTCACCGATCGCCTCCGCCGCGTTCTTGGCGAGGTTCAAAAAGGCCTGCACAAGCTTGTCGCGATTGCCGGGAACGTGCGGCAACGAAGGATCGTAGTCCTCGGTGATGCGGATGCCGCGCGCAAAGCCCGTCTCCGAGATCCGACGCACGTGCTCGAGCACGTCGTGGATGTTGACGGGCTCCTTCGCGAGCGGACGCTCGTCGCCGAACACTTCCATACGGTCGACGAGATTGCGGATGCGGTCGGTCTCAGAGCAGATGAGCTGGGTCAACGCGCGGTCGGCGTCCGACAGGCCGGATTCGAGAAGCTGGGCGGCGCCGCGGATGCCCGAGAGCGGGTTCTTGATCTCGTGCGCGAGCACGGAGGCAAGGCCCGAGGCGGAGCGTGCGGCAGCGCGATGCGTGAGCTGCCGCTCGATCATCTGCGCCATGTTGCGTTGTTGCAGCATCAGCACGACGAGGCCGGGCTGATCGGCGAACGGGCCGGCGTAGACATCGACGAGCCGCGGGGCGGGAAACTTCTGGCCCGCAACCTCGACGCTGTATTCGTTGACGGTCGAGCCTCCCCGGCGCACCTGATCCACCAGCGCCAGGAGCGGGGAGCCGAAGGCGAGCAGATCGTCGAGGCGCACGCGCTTTAAGAGCGCGATGCCGGTCGAGAGGAAGGCTTCGGCCGCGGCGTTCGCGTAGACGATGCGGTTCTCGACCGCCAGCACGAGGATCGGATGCGGGAGGGCGCCGAGCAGCAGATCGTGCTCGACCGGACGACGCGCGGGAGCCGCAGCGCGGGCGGTGGCGATCTTGCTCATGCTGCGGCCTCGCAGCTATCCGCGTAGAAGTGCGCGAGCCCCTGCAGCACGTGCGGCGCGCTCTCGTCGGTGCACAGGCGCCTGCGCCAGGCTTTTACCGTCTCCGCCGCGCGACCGCTCTTTTCCAGGTACCAGCCGATGTGCTTCCGCGCGTTGCGCAAGCCGAGCCCCGTGCCGTAGTGCGACAGCATGCTTTCGACGTGCTCGCGCGCGATGCGGCCCTGCACCTCGAGCGAGGGTGGAGCCGGCATGCGACCGGACGCGAGATAGGTTGCGACGTGGCCCGGCAGCCATGGCGCGCCATAGGCGCCGCGGCCGATCATGATGCCGGATGCACCGGATGCGTCCAGTGCCTCGCGCGCGTCATCGGCCGTGCCGATGTCGCCATTGACGATGACGGGGATGGCAACCGCGCTCGTCACTTCTTTCACGGCGGTCCAATCGGCGCGACCCTTGAAGAACTGACAGCGCGTGCGCCCATGCACGGTGATGAGCTGCACACCCGCCGCCTCGGCACGCTGCGCCAGCGCGGCGGCGTTGCGGCTCTTGTCGTCCCAGCCAAGCCGCATCTTGAGCGTCACGGGGACGCGGACGGCGCGCACCACCGCGGCGATGAGGCTCAGCGCATGATCGAGATCGCGCATGAGGGCGCTGCCCGAGAGCTTCCCCGTCACCTCGCGCGCGGGGCAGCCCATGTTGATATCGACGACGTCGGCGCCGAGCCCTTCCGCGATGCGGGCACCCTCCTCCATCCAGCGGCTCTCGCGCCCGACGAGCTGGATGACGAATGGCTTGAGGTCCGCGCCGGAAGCACGCCGCACCACATCGGCGCGCTGGCGCACGAGCTCCTCGCACGCCACCATTTCAGACACGACGAGGCCCGCCCCAAGCCGGTGCGCCAGTCGGCGAAACGGGAGGTCGGTCACGCCCGTCATGGGGGCGAGGAATACAGCGTTCGGCACGGGAAGACGGCCGATCTTGAGGGCGGCAGTAGCGAACATTCTTACGGGGATCTCCCGAGAATTGCCTATGAAATAGGCAACATGAGAAGGTGCCCTTGATTTGGGCAGTTTAGGGGTAAGCCATTTATTTCGCAAGCGCGAACAATGCGCGTCCACATTGCTCACGGCGCCGCAGCCGTCTAAGCAAAGCGGGGCTTTTTCCCTCGGCATTGAGCGCCAAATGGCAACGACGGTAGCGGTGATTGTGGCGGGCGGCCGGGGCGAGCGGCTGCAGGGCCCGAGCGATATTCCGAAGCAGTATCTCCCACTTGCTGGCGCGCCGGTGCTCGCCCATTCGCTGCGAGTTCTGGCCAATCACCCCCAGATCGAACGGACCCAAGTCGTGATCAACCCGAGCGACCGGGACCGCTACGAGGCGGCGGCGGGGCCGTTTGCCGCACGCCTCGCGGGCCCCGTCTCCGGAGGACCGACGCGGCAGGAGTCCGTCCGTCACGGTCTCGAGGCGCTGGAGGTCCTGGCGCCGAAGCGTGTGCTGATCCACGACGCCGCCCGCCCCTTCCTGACCGCCGACCTCGTGACGCGCCTCCTGGCCGCGCTCGACGACCACCAGGGCGCCATCGCGGCCGAGCCAGTCGCCGACACCCTGAAACGCGCCGGCGCGGATGGCCTCGTCGCCGAGACGGTCGACCGCGCCAATCTGTGGCGCGCGCAGACGCCGCAAGCCTTTCGCTTCGCCGATATTCTCTCCGCGCACCGTAACGCTGCCGCGGCGGGGAAGGAGGACTTCACGGACGATGCGGGGCTCGCCGAGTGGGCCGGGCTCCCCGTTCAACTCGTGCCGAGCTCGGGCAACAACATGAAGCTGACGACGCGCGAGGACTTCACGCTGGCCGAGCGGCTGCTGGGCGGAACCCCGCCCCTGCTCGAGCCGCGCATCGGCAGCGGCTTTGACGTGCACGCCTTCGCGCCCGGCGATCACGTCTGGCTGTGCGGGATCAGCGTCCCACACACTCAGCGGCTCGAGGGCCACTCGGACGCGGATGTCGCTCTGCACGCCCTCACCGATGCGATCCTCGGGGCCATCGGCGACGGCGACATCGGGGAGCACTTTCCCCCGAGCGACGCGGCTTGGCGCGGCGCGCCCTCGCGTATCTTCTTGGAGGACGCGCTGCACCGCGTGCAGGCGCTGGGCGGCCGCATCGCCAACGTCGACGTGACGATCCTGTGCGAGGCACCAAAGATTGCGCCGCACCGAGAGGCCATGCGGCGGTCGATCGCGTTAATGTTGCAGATCGATCTCAACCGGGTCGGCGTGAAGGCCACGACCATGGAGGGCCTCGGCTTCGTCGGCCGTCGCGAAGGGATCGCCGCCCTCGCCAACGCGCTGGTTCTGTTGCCCGCTTGAGCTTCGCCCTAGCCGCTTGAGTTTTCCCCCGTCCAAGACTCGTTGACCCCTGCGACAGAATCGCGGCATCAAGTGATGGGGGTTGTATCACCACAAACTGCAGCAAGGCGGGGGCCGACATGAACGTCATGACACACACGCTCGAGCGAAAGCCGGCGGAGAGCGCCAGCATCGCCGACATTGCCGAGATGACTGCGGGTTCTTGCGTCGCGACGCGCGTGCGCCAACTGTCGCGCATCGTGACGCGCGTCTACGACGACGCCATGCGTCCCTTGGGCATCACGGCGAGCCAATACACACTGCTCGCGCAGCTCGCTGCGCGCGACGCCATCACTGCGGTCGAGATCGGGCACGAGCTCGACATCGAGAAGTCGACGCTCTCGCGCAACCTGAAGCGTTTGCTCGCGCTGGGTCACATCAACATGGATCCGCCAGCGGGGCGACGTGGACGTGGCCTGCATCTCACCGGCAAGGGTCAGACCGTGCTGAAGGATGCCTTCCCGGTTTGGCAGGATGCGCAGAAGCGCACGGTCTCCGCCATGGGCGCGGAGAGCCGCAACATGCTCGACAGCCTGCTGCACGAGGCCGAGAAGCTCGCGCCGATTTGACGCCTGCGCCGGCCTGCAAGACAGTGCGACCGCATCGTCGGCCCCCGGTTGATTGTCTTGCGGCATGAGCGCGCTGTTCCCTGTTGACCTCGTCCACGACGCCGAGGCGCTGCTCGCGGAGCTGAAGCGCCTCGGTTTTCGTTTGGCGACGGTCGAGAGCTGCACCGGCGGCCTGCTGGCCGGGCTGCTGACCGAGGTCCCCGGCGCGTCCGTCGTCGTCGAGCGCGGCTTCGTCACCTATTCCAACGCCTCCAAATCCGATCTTGCCGGCGTCGATCCAGCGCTCATCGATGCGCACGGCGCCGTCAGCGCGGAGGTCGCGCGTGCCATGGCCGAGGGCGTCCTCGCGCGCGCGCCTGTCGACCTCGCCATTGCCGTGACGGGCATCGCCGGGCCGGATGGCGGATCGCCCGAGAAGCCGGTGGGACTCGTCTATCTGGCGGTCGCGAGCAAGTCTGGAGGCACGCTGGTGCGCGAATGCCGCTTCGGAAGCGTCGGCCGTACGGCGATCCGCCTCGCTAGCGTCCGGAGCGCGATGGAGCTGGCGCGGCAGGCCGTCTCAGCGACAGCTCGGCATTAGGCGTTTACCGGATCGCGCCGTATGCTTTGGCATGCGCATCCGTCCGCTCACGGCCTGCCTAGCCTTCCTTGCCGCTTGGACGCCCGCGCTCGCCGCTGACGTATCGGTCCACGACATGACCACGTCGCTCTATCACGCAGACGCAGCCCACCCCGCCGATTTCAGCCACCGCAATCTGCGCGAGCTCGACATGAGCGGGCTCAACTTCAAGGGCGCCAAGCTTGCCGGCAGCGATCTCTTCGGTGCCGATCTCTCGGGCGCGGACCTCTCGAAGGTGGACTTGAGCGCCGCGCGTCTCGACCGCGTCGTGATCATCGGCGCGCGCTTCGACGGAGCCAACCTCGCCGGCGCGAGCCTGTTGCGTCCCTCCAACTTCTCGACGCTCGCAGCCTTGCCGAGCGAGGCCGCAAGCTTCGCCAATGCGGATTTGCGCGGCGCAAAGATTTTCGGCCGCTTCACCCGCGCCAATTTCAGGGGCGCCAACCTCGAGGGCGCCACGCTTGCTCCGTTCGGGCGGACCGGATTCATCGAGCACCTGTGGCGCACCGATCTCTTGGGCGCCGATCTCTCGCAGGCGACGCTCACCGGAGCCGATCTGACCTACACGCTGCTGGCGTTCTCCAACCTGCGCGGCGCCAACCTATCGGGTGCTATCCTTAAGCGGGCCGACCTCTCGGGTGCGGACCTCACAGGCGCCGACCTGACGGGCGCAGATCTCACGGACGCCGACCTCGAGGGCGCCGTTCTCAAGAACGTGCGCGGGCTCGACACCGCGGCGCTTGCGCGTGCGCGCAACGCCGGGAAGGTCATCCGCTAGTCCATTTTTGCTGCCGCGACGCGAGCGGGCGCGTCATAGAGCGCACGCGCGCGCGCCTCGAAGGCGGCGGTGTATTTGCGCACCGCCTTGTCGAACACTGCTCCCATGAGCAGCGCCAGCACGCGCGAGGAGAACGCGTAATCGATGAAGAAGTCGATGTGCGATCCGCCGTCGGGAGCGTCGCGGAAGCGCCAGCGGTTGTCGAGGTGGCTAAACGGCCCGTCGAGATAGGCGACGTGGATCTCGCCCTCGTCGGGGCGCAACGTAACGCGGCTCGTGAAGGATTCACGGATGGCGCGGTAGCCCACCGTCATCGTCGCGACAAGCACGGTCTCGTCGCCATTCGCCTCGCGCGAGCGCACGACGAGCCCCTCGCACAGCGGCAGGAACTGCGGATAGCGCTCGACGTCGGCCACCACGTCGAACATCTGCGTTGTCGTGAAGGGAACGCGGCGGGTCGTCTCGAAGCTCGGCAAGGTGTGGCGCTTCCTCGATGGCTGGATCTAGCGGCGCAACGCAGAGCGCGCCTCGCGCAGCCGCGCGAAGTCCTCGGCCGCATGGTAGGACGAGCGCGTCAGCGGGCTTGCCGCGACAAGCGCGAAGCCCTTGGCAACCGCGATGCTGCGCAAGGCCTCGAACTCTTCCGGCGGCACGAAGCGCTTCACCTCCGCGTGGCGCGGGCTGGGGCGCAGGTATTGGCCGATCGTCAGGAAGTCGACGCCGGCTGAGCGCTGGTCGTCCATGACTTGCATGACCTCCTCGCGCGTCTCGCCGAGTCCGACCATGATGCCCGACTTGGTGAAGATGCCCGGATCGAGCTCCTTGGCGCGCTGCAAGAGCCGCAGCGAGTGGAAGTAGCGCGCGCCGGGGCGGATCGAGAGATAGAGACGCGGTACCGTCTCGAGGTTGTGGTTGAAGACGTCGGGGCGAGCGCCGACGACCAGCTCGAGCGCGCCGTCCTTGCGCAGGAAGTCGGGCGTGAGCACCTCGACAGTTGCGTCAGGCGTGCTCGAGCGCACGGCGACGATCACGCGGGCGAAGTGCGCGGCCCCTCCGTCCGCCAGGTCGTCGCGATCGACGGAGGTGATGACGACATGCTCGAGCTTCAGCTCACGCACAGCCGCGGCGACGTTATCGGGCTCGGCCGGGTCGAGCGCGCGCGGCTTTCCGGTGCGCACGTTGCAGAAGGCACAGGCGCGCGTGCAGGTGTCGCCCATGATCATGAACGTCGCGTGTCGCTTGGCCCAGCACTCGCCGATGTTGGGGCAGCCGGCTTCCTCGCAGACCGTATGCAGGCCGCGCGCGCGCAGGATGCGCGACGTCTCCGCGTGGGCGCCGGCCCCCGGGGCCTTCACGCGGATCCACGCCGGCTTTGCTAGGCGCACAGCTGGCGCTTCGGTCAATGTGGCAGCCTTACTCACGTGCGCATCCTATCGGCACGGGCCGCGCCCGAAGTTGCCCATTGAACGTGAACGCTTGCCCCGCGCAAATCAAGATCCGCCATGCGGGCGCCCGTCAGCGCCCGATGATCCGCGCGAGAATGAGGATGAGTATCGCGCCGATGGTCGAGACTAGGATTTGATGCGCCCAGGGGTACTCGAGCAGGATGGGGAGCTTGAGCAGCCCTGCGTGCACCAGCGCGCCGCCGACGAACGAGCCGATGATGCCTACGAAGATGTCGCGGATCAGGCCGCCGCCGCCAAGCAAGACGCTCGCGAGCCAGCCGGCGACGAGGCCGTTCAAGGCCATGATGATCCACGGCAGGTATTGCTGATAGTCTTCCATTTGCCCCATCCTCCCGATTCCGTTTTTTGTTGCCCGAGTTTAAGCGATGAACCGCGCCAACAATACGACGATGATTGCGCCGGCCGTTGCCGTTACGATCTGCGAGACGAGGTGGTTGCGGATGCCGAGATCGATTTTCAAAGCGTCGAACAGATAGCCGCCCACAAAGGCGCCAATCACGCCTGTCAGCAAATAGCGAAGAACGCCGCCGCCGCCCCCGATGAGCAGCGAGGCAATGAAGCCGGCGATCAATCCGATGACGAGAAAGATAATCAGCGCGCGGGTCTCGATGTTCATTGGCATTCCTCCCGATGATCCAAGCTAGGTCTCTTAAGTCTTGCCCTGCCCGGCCGGCTTGGCGGGCGGCGGGATATGGATGGCCCGGCCCCACGCCGACAGCGCGCTTTCGCCCATCATTTCCGAAAGTGTGGGATGTGGGAAGACCGTGCGCATCAGATCCTCCTCGGTGGCTTCCATCTGCATGGCGATCACAAAGCCCTGGATGAGCTCCGTCACCTCGGCGCCGACCATGTGCGCTCCGATCAGCTCGCCGGTCTTGGCGTCGAAGACGGTCTTGACCAGCCCCTCGCGCTCGCCCAGCGCCAGGGCCTTGCTGTTGGCGCGAAAGGGAAAGCGGCCGACGCGGAGCTGGCGGCCGGCCGCGAGCGCGCGGGCTTCCGTCAACCCGACGGAGGCGATCTGCGGCCGGCTGTAGGTGCAGCCGGGGATGCGCAGCTTGTCGAGCGGGTGGGTATTGACCCCCTTGATGGCCTCGACGCAGACGACGCCCTCGTGCTCCGCCTTGTGGGCGAGCATGGGCGGACCGGCCACGTCGCCGATGGCATAGATGCCGGCGACGTTGGTGCGCCCCAGGCCGTCCGCCTTGATGAGGCCCTTCTCGATCTCGACGCCGAGCACATCGAGCCCGAGCCCCTCGACGTTGCCGACGACGCCGACGGCCGAGATCATCCGCTCGGCTGTGATGGTTTCGCGCTTGCCGCCGGCGAGCTCAACCATCGCGGTCACGCTGTTGGCCCCTTTTTGGACCCCGGTCACTTTGGCGCCCGTCAGGATGCGGATGCCGGCCTTCTCGAAGGACTTGCGCGCGAGCGCCGCGATCTCGGCGTCCTCCGCAGGCAGGATTTCGGGCAGGATCTCGACGACGGTTACCTCGGCGCCGAACGCGCGATAGAACGAGGCGAATTCGATGCCGATGGCGCCCGAGCCGGCGACGAGCAGCGACTTTGGCAACGCCCGCGGCAGCATGGCATCGAAGTAGGTCCAGATCAGCTTGCCGTCGGGCTCTATGCCAGGAAGCACGCGTGGCCGCGCCCCGGTCGCGAGGATGATGTGGCGCGCCGTGTAGCGTCCCGGCCCGCGGGCATCTTTGGGCGGGGTCTGATCGCGCGTATTTAGCTTGCTCTTCGCGGCTGTAACCTCGATCGCGCCCGAGCCTTTGAGCTGCGCCTCGCCCCAGATGACATCGACGCCGTTCTTCTTGAGCAGGAAGCCGACGCCGGCGGCGAGCTCGCCGGCGACCGTGCGCGATCGCTCGACGACGGCCGGCAGCTCGACGCGTGCCGCGCCATCGACGGCAATGCCGAAGCTTCGCGCCGTCTCGATCTCGTGCAGGATCTCGGCCGACCGCAGCAGGGCCTTCGTTGGAATGCAGCCCCAGTTGAGGCAGATGCCGCCGAGGAATGCTCGCTCGACGACGGCCGTGCGCAAGCCGAGCTGCGCGGCGCGGATCGCGGCGACGTAGCCGCCGGGCCCGGCGCCGACGACGATCACATCATACGCGCTCGACGGCTCGGCACTCATATCGGCGGTCATGGGCGGTGCTGCCCCTTGCCAACAGAAAGGCCCCGGCCTTCAGAGGCCGAGGCCCAGATGATACAGCCGATCCAACGCAAAGGACCGGTACGCGGCCAACCGGCCGGCGGATCGCGCGCTAATCAAACGTGGCAGCGCGCGCCGAGATATTCGTTCAGCAGCTTGTTGTAGAGATCGGCCTGGCTCTTTTGCGCCGCCGACAGGCTCTTGCCCTGGCTTTGGCGCTCGACGTAGGCCGGCACGCCTGCCCGATCCATCTTCGTAAGGTTGGCGCGAATGGACTCGCACGTTTCGCCTGGGCTCAGTGAGGCCGGTCCTGGGTCGCCGTTGGCATTGGCGGTACCATTGGCGCAACCGGCCAGCGCCAGCGCCTGCATCAGTATCAGAGCGCCGGTCGCCAAACGTTTCGAGTTGTGCGCGATCGAACCCACTTGCGCCACTACACCCTCCGCTGCCGAAGAGAACCAAAAGGCTTTTCACCACAGGCCCATGTGGCGCGCAACCCCTAAAGCCAGCCTGAGATTCGGTGCTGCCCGGAGGCCACGCCCGACGCCTCAAAAGCGTGCAGCGGAAAGTCTGACGGCTGCGTGCGGGAGGCGCGCGGCCGTCAGGCCGTATTCGCGATGTCGAAGCCTAACCCGCCGGCCTTACGGCTGCGGCAGTGTGGAGTCGGGATTCTCTGCCGTCTGCGGTGCCGGCGTCGTATCTGAAGTTGGAGGCGCCGCCGCGGCGGTCGCTGCAGCCGGCTTCGCCGACGGGACAGGCGGCGTTGTCTTCTTGGCAACGGCGACCTTCTTCTCTTTCGGTGCCGGCGTGGAGGTCGTCGTCGTCGTCATTGCCGGCGTCGTGGTGGTGGCTACGACCGGGCGCGGAGGATAGGCCGAGCACTTGGTCTGGAATTCCGTGTTGGCCTTGTTGAGCTCGTCCGCTTTCGCGAGGTCCTCGGTCTTGAGCTTGTACTTCTTCGCCGCGGCCTTCGAGACTTTATCGACGGTGCCATCGCGATTGAGCGCTTCGATCTGCGCCGCGAGCGTGAGGCACGCGGGATCAGACTTCGCGGTCTGATCGATCGACGACGTGCTCAGTCCGCCGCCCGTGAGGGTCCCGTCGTTAGAGCACCCCGCGGCCATGAGTGCGATGACGAATGCAGCGGTGGGTGCAGAGCGCGCCTTCATGGCGGAATACTCCAGAGGTTGAGTCGTTAGTATCGAACGCCCACGCTGATCATTCCGCTTCTAGTCTCGCCCTCAACCAGCGGCAAGCAACTGCCCCATTCTTATGCTTTTGCCGGCACTTTGGGAGATACTTAATTGGGGAAATAAGGCGGAAGTGGTCCACCAGCCACACGCTGAGCCACTGTGAAAGGTGTTTTGGCAAGGCAGCAATCACGAGGCGATTCGGTTGTAGCTGCCGTTAACCTTCATATCAGCATGCGCACCGGATCTTCGATAAACGCCTTGAAAGCGGCAAGCAGCGCGGCCCCCGTTGCGCCATCGACGACGCGGTGATCGCAAGAAAGCGTAACATTCATCACGGTCGCCGCCTCGACCCCATCGCCGGTGACGATTGCCTGCCGCTGGGCCGCCCCTACCGCCAGGATGGTCGCATGCGGAGGATTGATCACGGCATCGAAGCTCTTGATGCCGTACATGCCGAGGTTGGAGATCGAGGTCGTGCCGCCCTGGTACTCGTGCGGCGCCAAACGCCGCTTGCGTGCCCGCTCGGCGAGATCGCGCATCTCGTTGGAGATCTCCGATAGCGATTTCGCCTCGGCCTGATGCACGACGGGGGTGAACAATCCGCCCTCGATCGCCACCGCCACGCCGACGTCGGAATACTTGTGGCGCAGCATGCCGGCTTCCGTCCACGTGGCGTTCGCGGCCGGCACCTCCTGCAGCGCCAGCGCCATCGCTTTGATGATGAAATCGTTGACGGAGAGCTTGTAGGCGCGCGGGCCTTCGTGCGGCGCGGCCGCGTTCATGCGTTCGCGGGCGTGGAGCAGCTCGTCGAGGCGGCAATCGATCGACAGGTAATAGTGCGGGATCGTCTGCTTCGCGAGCGTGAGGCGCCCGGCGATGATGCGGCGCATCTTGTCGTGCGGGACGATCTCGTAGGTGCCCTTGTCGTAGAGCGTGAGGATCTTGTCATCGGATAGCGCGAACGGCGCGGCGGCGCCCGTCCGCGTGACGGCAATCTCGCCGCGCGCGGGCTTGGGCGCGCTGGTGTCTCCCGCGGCAATGGCGGCTTCGATGTCGCGCTTGACGATGCGGCCGTGCGGGCCTGTCCCCGCGACGTTCTTCAGATCGACGCCGGCAAGGCGCGCCAGCCGCTTTGCCAGCGGGGACGCCAAGACGCGCTCGGTGCTCTCTGCAGCCTGCATGTGCGCTCCGCTCCGCGCTGGGCTTTGGGGCTAGTGCTTGATCTGTCCGCGCAGCTTGCCCGAGGTCGGCCCCAGCGCCGCCTCGAAGTTGGTGACGAACGCTTCGCGCAAGGCGGTCTGCGCCTCGTCCTCGCGCATGTAGCCGTTGAGCGCCGCGGCCCTGGCGACATGGTGGCCGACCTCGGCCAGCAGCCGTCCCCAGTCGCGCACCTGGTCGCCGAAGGCCGATGAGTTGAGCGAAACGAGAAGCGCGCCGTCGCCGATCCATGCGCGCAGGATCTCTACCGCCGTCTCTGCGTCCTCGATCCCGTCCGGCGGATCAAGCTCGGCGACAAGCTCTTCTTCCATGGCGGTTCTCCTTTCAGACGTGGAGCACGGACTTCACCGCGGCGATCACCCGCTCCGTTGACGGCAGCGCGAGTTTCTCGAGGTTGGCGGCATACGGCATCGGCACGTCGGCGCCGGAGACCTTGGCGGGCGGTGCATCGAGATGGTCGAACGCCTGCATCGCGACCTGCGCGCAAATCTCCGAGCCGACCGAGCACACCGGCCAGGCCTCCTCCACGGTGACGATGCGGTTGGTCTTGCGCACGGAGGCGAGCACCGTCTCGAGGTCGAGCGGGCGCAGCGTGCGCAGGTCGATGACCTCCACCTCGACGCCGTCCTTGGCGAGGGCTTCGGCGGCTTCGAGCGCATAGATCATGCCGCGCGCGAACGACACGATCGTCGCATCACGGCCGGCCCGCGCGATGCGCGCCTTACCGATGGGCACGAGCCAGTCGTCGACCTTGGGCACCGGCCCGTGGCTGCCGTAGAGCAGCTCGTTTTCCAGGAAGATTATCGGATTGGGATCGCGGATCGCGGATTTGAGCAGGCCCTTGGCATCGGCCGGCGTGAACGGCGCGATTACCTTCATGCCCGGTACGTGCGCGTACCACGCCGAGTAGCATTGGCTGTGCTGGGCGGCAACGCGGGCGGCGGCGCCGTTGGGTCCGCGAAAGACGACGGGCGCGCGCATGCTGCCGCCCGACATGTAGTGGGTCTTGGCCGCCGAGTTGACGATCTGGTCGATCGCCTGCATGGCGAAGTTCCAGGTCATGAACTCGACGATGGGTTTGAGGCCCCCGAACGCCGCGCCGACGCCGACGCCGGCGAAGCCCTGCTCCGTGATAGGCGTATCGATGACGCGCTTATCGCCGAACTCCTGCAAGAGGCCCTGGCTGACTTTATAGGCGCCCTGGTATTGCGCGACCTCCTCGCCCATGAGGAACACGTCCGGGTCGCGCCGCATCTCCTCGGCCATTGCGTCGCGCAGGGCTTCGCGCACCGTCAGCGTGACCATCTCGGCGCCGGGCGCGATCTCGGGCTCGCGGGCAATGAGGGGATCGGCGCGCGCACTCGCGGCCGCGGGAATGGCGTCTTCCTCGCCGAGGCCGATAGAAGCGGTCGCCTTCGTGGCAGCCGGCGCGACGACCCCCTCTCTCCGTGGAGCGGGCTCGCTTGCGGCGGGTGATCTCTCGGTTGGGGCAGGAGACGCCGCCTTTGCCGGTGACGGCGTCGCGGCATCATCCTCGCCGGCGATCAGCGCGATCGGCGTGTTGACCTTGACGTTCTCGGTGCCGGCGGGAACGAGGATCTTCTCGAGCCGGCCCTCATCGACCGCCTCGACCTCCATCGTCGCCTTGTCGGTTTCGATCTCGGCGATGACGTCGCCGACCTCGACCTCCTGACCCTCGTGGACGAGCCACTTCACGAGCGTCCCCTCCTCCATGGTGGGCGACAGCGCGGGCATGAGCACTTGCGTCGACATTTAGCGCGCCCTCCCCTCTGACGCAGTCGGCTGAGTCATCCCGGGGCCTGTCCTCATCATACCAACACGTCCGTGGTGAGTTCCGCGGCGTTGGGCTGCGGATCGGCGAGCGCAAACTCCGCCGCCACGTTCACCTCCTCGCGCACCTCGCGGTCGATCTTCTTCAAGTCGTCCTCGCTCAGCCCTTGCTGCAGAAGTCGCTGGCGCACCATCTCGATGGGATCCTGCGTCTCGCGCACTTGCTGCACCTCCTCGCGCGTGCGGTACTTCGCGGGGTCGGACATCGAGTGCCCCCGGTAGCGGTAAGTCATCATCTCGAGGATGAACGGCCCCTTGCCGGAGCGCGCGTGCGCAATCGCGCGCTCGCCGGCGGAGCGCACCGCAGCGACGTCCATGCCGTCGACGTGCTCGCCGGGGATCGCGAACGAGGCTCCGCGCTGACATAGCGCGGTCGTCGCTGACGAGCGCTCGATGGAGGTGCCCATGGCGTACTTGTTGTTCTCGATGACGAACACGATCGGGAGCTTCCACAGCTCGGCCATGTTGAAGGTCTCGTAGACCTGGCCCTGGTTGGCCGCGCCATCGCCGAAGTAGCAAAGGCAAACGTTGCCGTTGCCGCGATAAAGGTTTGCGAAGGCGAGCCCGGCGCCGAGAGGCACGCTGGCTCCGACGATGCCGTGGCCGCCATAGAAGTGCTTCTCGGGCGCGAACATGTGCATGGAGCCGCCCTTGCCCCTAGAGCAGCCGCCGCGCCGCCCCGTGAGCTCGGCCATGACGCGGCTCGGGTCCATGCCGACGGCGAGGGTGTGGCCGTGGTCGCGATAGGCGGTGATGACCTGATCGCCGTCCTTGGCGGCCATCTGCATGCCGACGACGACGGCTTCCTGTCCGATGTAGAGATGGCAGAAGCCGCCGATGTGGCCCATGCCGTAGAGCTGGCCGGCCTTCTCCTCGAAGCGGCGGATCAGCAGCATCGAGCGATAGGCGCTGAGATCCTCCTCACGCGTGAAGGGACGCGTCGCCGGCGGCTTCGTCGCGGCAGGCGCGGTGCCGGAACGGCTGCGGGACGCTTTGGCGGGAGACATCGGGGATCCTCGGATGCGGGCGGCGAGCGTGCGCTACCGATACGAGGGGGACCCTACAGAAGGCAATACGGGAAAACCAGAACGACGGCCGCATCGCAGCCGCTTTGCGCCAGCATACCGCTAGCGCCGGATCACGACCTGATCGCGTGGATCGACGAAGCCCAGGACTTCGCGCGCGATTTCTTCGACGATGTCGGGGTCGGGTTTGTCCGGCGTCAACAGGGCGACGTCGCGCTCCAGGTTGGCGCGCACAGCCTCGAGGCTTTTGATCTCGAACTCCAACAATGCTGACCGCTCGGTCAGCGCGGATCGCACCTCGAGGCCGTGCCGGCCATATATTGCATGATAGGCGAAGTAGGCCGTAAACCCCAGGCAGAGAAGCAACACCGTAGCCTGCCGAGGCCTCGAGCGCCGATCATGATTTGGCTGACGCAGCACTATGGGTACGCTGCACAATACTGGTGGACACGTGTGTTATGCCACGCGCACCTTAATCGCAGGTAAAGCGCTGTGCCACGTGCTGGCGCCCCGGCTCGGGCGCTCCGATGAAGCCGTGCGAAAAGATCCTTCAGCATCATGAGTATCCGCGGAAGATCGCGGCCGCCTACCGGGCCGTAGCGGCATCGCAATTATTTTTTTTGCTAGGGCGTCGCTCTAAGCGCTCGCGCGGATGACGCTCTTGCCGGCATAGCGCGCCACGCCGCCCAGCTCCTCCTCGATGCGGATGAGTTGGTTGTACTTCGCGAGCCGGTCGGAGCGGCACAGCGAGCCCGTCTTGATCTGGCCCGCGTTGGTGGCGACCGCGAGGTCGGCGATGGTTGCGTCCTCGGTCTCGCCCGAGCGGTGCGAGATGACGGCCGTGTAGCCCGCGTTCTGCGCCATGGAGACGGCATCCAGCGTCTCCGACAGCGATCCGATCTGGTTGACTTTGACCAGGATCGAGTTGGCAATGCCGCGGTCGATGCCCTGCGAGAGACGCTCGGTGTTGGTGACGAAGAGATCGTCGCCGACAAGCTGGCAGCGCGCGCCGATCGCCTCGGTGAGCGCCTTCCAACCGGCCCAGTCGTCCTCCGACATCCCATCCTCGATGGAAATGATGGGGTAGCGGCGAACGAGATCTTCCAGATATTTCACCATGCCGGAGGCATCGAGCGACTTGCCCTCGCCCGCGAGCTGGTACTTGCCGTCCTTGAAGAATTCCGTCGCCGCGCAGTCGAGCGCCAGCACGACGTCGGAGCCCGGCTTGTAGCCGGCGGCCTCGATCGCCTTCATGATGAAGCCCAGCGCCGCGTCCGCCGACTTGAGGTTCGGCGCAAATCCGCCCTCGTCGCCGACGCTGGTGCTGAGCCCGGCGTCCTTCAGCGACTTCTTGAGCGTGTGGAAGATCTCCGCGCCCATGCGCATGGCGTCCGCGCCCGTCGCCGCAGCGACCGGCATGATCATGAACTCCTGGATGTCGATCGGGTTGTCGGCATGCACGCCGCCGTTGACGATGTTCATCATCGGCACCGGCAGCAGGTGCGCAGACGTACCGCCGATATAGCGGTAGAGCGGCAGGCCGCTCGCGATTGCCGCAGCCTTGGCGGTCGCGAGCGAAACGCCCAGAATAGCGTTGGCGCCGAGCCGGCTCTTGTTCTTGGTGCCGTCGAGCTTGATGAGGGCGGCGTCGATGCCGCGCTGGTCCTCGGCGTCCATGCCGGCAAGCGCGTCGAAAATCTCGCCGTTGACGCCGTCGACAGCCTTGGTGACGCCCTTGCCGTGGTAGCGCGACTTGTCTCCGTCACGCAGCTCCACGGCCTCGTGCGCACCCGTCGAGGCGCCAGAGGGCACACCCGCGCGGCCGAACGAGCCGTCCTCGAGTACGACGTCGACCTCCACCGTCGGGTTGCCGCGGCTGTCGAGGATCTCGCGGCCTATGATGTCGATGATGGCAGTCATTTTGCCTTGCCTTATGGTTGCGGGACGCGCGGAGGCGTGGGAGGTTCCGGCGCCTTTTAGCCGCTCTTGCGGGAAGCGCAAAGGCCCGACCACGCCAAAGGCTCGCGGCAACCGCGAGCGGACCCGCGTCCTACGCGAAAGGAGCCCTCATGACGGAACCTGCAACCTATGCCGGCGGCTGCCATTGTGGCCGTGTGCGCTACGAGGTGGACGCCGATCTCAGCCGCGTCATGTCGTGCAACTGCTCGATCTGCCGCAAGCGTGGCGCGCTTTTGGCCTTCGTTCCGGTGGCAAAATTCAAGCTGGGGAGCGGCACCCACGCGCTTATGGACTACCAGTTCAATAAGAAGATCGTTCACCACCTCTTCTGCGACAGCTGCGGCGTCTCCTCATTCGCTCGCGGCGTCGGACCGGACGGCGCTGAGATGATCGCGATCAATGTGCGCTGCCTCGACGGGGTCGATCTCGACGGGCTCAACGTCGTCTCGTTCGACGGTGCGAGCCTCTGAGCACGAAGGCGCTACGACGATGACGACAAGTGCGGCGCTCGTGCTTCTTTCCGGCGGCCAGGATTCGACCGTGTGCCTTGCCTGGGCCCTCGACCGCTACGAGCGCGTGGAAACCGTCGGCTTCGCCTACGGCCAGCGGCACGCGGCCGAGCTTGGCGTGCGCGGCATCATCCGCGCCAAGCTTGCTGGCATGAATCCTCGCTGGCGGGAACGGCTCGGTCCCGATCACATGCTGGAGCTGAAGGAGCTTGGGCGCCTGTCGGACACGGCGCTGACGCGCGAAGCGGAGATCGAGCTCAACGAGGCGGGCCTGCCCTCGACCTTCGTACCCGGCCGCAATCTGCTCTTCTTCACCTACGCGGCGGCGGTCGCCTACCGGCGCGGCATCCGCACCCTCGTCGGCGGCATGTGCGAGACGGACTACTCCGGCTATCCCGACTGCCGCAACGAGACGCTGCAAACACTCGCCAAGTCGATCTCGCTCGGCATGGACGCGGAGTTCGTGATCGAGACGCCACTCATGTGGATCGACAAGGCCGCTACCTGGGCGCTTGCGGACAAGCTCGGCGGCGCGCCCCTCGTCGAGCTCATCGTCGAGGACACGCACACCTGCTATCTCGGCATCCGGTCACGCCGTCACCCGTGGGGCTACGGCTGCGGGCATTGTCCGGCGTGCGACCTGCGCGCCAAGGGTTTCGAGAAATGGCAAGCCGCGAAGAAGAGCTGATCCACGCCGTCGATCGCGCTCTCGCCGAAGACTGGGAGACCGCGCACGCGATCGCCCAGCGGCACGAGGGCAATGCGGCCGCGGATTGGCTGCACGCCGTGCTGCACAAGATCGACGGCGATGCCGGCAACAGCCGCTATTGGTACGGATGCGTTGCACATACGTTTGAGGAGTATGCTGATCCGCGAGCGGAGCTGGCGGCGATCCGGGCGACACTTCAAAATTAAGCCAGCGGGAAACTGCCGATTGCCTCCCGGCCGTCGCCAAGCCTAAGTTCATCATCGCTTTTTCGAATGCAGCCCGAGCGCGGTCATGCGCTGTCTATTTGTCACCATCGCCTTTCTCTTGGCCTCCGGCACGCTTGCCTTCGCCCAGGATGATTTGTGGCATCCGCCGCCAGACCACCTCACCATCGGATACGAAGGTGAAGGCAAGGTCGACATTTCACCCCAGGCCTGCGACGCCTTTGTCAGAAAAAACGCATTGTGGTCGGAGGACGAAATCTTTGACGGCGCAAGGGAGGTTTGTGCGGCCCGGAAGCGTCACCTTCTCGCCTATGAAGCGCTGCAAAAAAGCTACGCGGAGCTGCGGGAGCTTCTCCTCACCCGCCACGGCATCGATTCAGGGCCGCCAATCAAAAGTTTCGGGGTCATGATCAGAAGCTGCATCGACCATAAATTCGGTTTGTCGGACGGCGGGCACAACATTCGCAGCGACATCATCCCCAACGACGACGCAGCGACGTGCCTGAAGATCGGCAAGGAGCTTCTCGACGCGGAGACCGAGTGGTTCAAGGTCGGGTTCACAGTCTCCCACCCGGCGCCCTGATTGGGGGCATCACAAACGCTGGGCATCTTCCATTAAGCTCGGCCCGACGCGGCGGTTGCCGCTGGCGGCGCAGACATAAGCTCCCGCGCTTTCTGGCTCTCGATTGGACCAAACCCATGCTGCGCATTTGCCTTTCAACTCTTGCACTGCTGCTCGCCTCAAGCGCCTACGCCAAGGACGAAGCGCGCAAACCGCTCCCGGACCACCTCACCTTCGGCTACGACGAGGAGGGCAAGGTCGACGCCACGCCCGCCGCCTGCGAGGCCGTCGTCAAGGAGACGGTCGAATGGGGGCCGGAGGAAACCAAACAGGCCGTCAAGGATGTGTGCGCGGCGCGCAAGCGCCACATCGAGGCCTACGCCGCCATCCAGAAGAGCTACAAAGCGCTGGCGAAGGAGATCGAGCCGGACCATCGCATCGATCCGGCCTCCGCCGTGACTGCGTTCAAAGCCATGGTCAAGGATTGCATCGACCACAAGACGAGCCTGACGACCGGCGGCCATAACATCATGATCGACATCATTCCCAACGACATTGCGACCGCGTGCCTGAACATCGGCAAGACCGTTCTCGACAACGAGACCTACTGGTTCACGCACGGGGGCATGCAGGTCCGCTCCTCTCCCTGATGCAGCTCGATGCGCGGCTGCGGCGTGGTGTCTAGTTTCTGAAACGTTCTGCGCGGGCGGCGCAAAGCGGCTAAAATTCGCTCGTTAGCCCCCTCGCAACCTTCCCCGTGCGATCGCATATCGCGACCGAGGGCCAGCGACATCTCAGGAGACACGTTCATGGGTGATTCCACCAAAGGCGACATGAGCAAGGTCGCCGCGCGCCGCAAGGCGCCGCTCGAGACCCCCACCGACCTCAAATCCAATTCGGTGAAAGATATTTCGGCAGCTCTCACTTCAATGCTTGCCGACACCTTCGCGCTCTACGTCAAGACCAAGAACTTCCACTGGCACATGTCCGGGCCGCACTTCCGCGACTACCACCTGCTCCTGGACGAGCAATCCGACCAGATCTTCGCCATGACCGATCCGCTCGCCGAGCGCGTACGCAAGATCGGCGGCACGACGATCCGCTCCATCGGCCACATCGACCGCTTGAAGCGCGTCGAGGACAACGACGCCGATTTCGTCGACGCTCAGGACATGCTGGCGGAGCTACGCGAGGACAACAAGAACCTCGTCGCGCGCATGCGCGAGATCCACGACCTTTGCGATGAGGGCCGCGACGTCGCCACCGCGAGCCTGATCGAGGTCTGGATCGACGAGACTGAGCGGCGCCTGTGGTTCCTCTACGAGACGACCCGGCCGAGCCACGTCGGCTGACGGGCGGCCTCGCTGCACAATGTTTGATTTGAGCTGAGACAGGGGGACGCAATCGCGTCCTCCTCGCTTGGCGTTTCGACACCTCGACACTGGAGGAGCCTATGGCCCTGCAAGCCACTCATTCCGACAAGGCCGTTGCGAATAAGGGCGCGCTGCCCAAGCGACGCTTCGGACGCACGGACATGCAGATCACGCCCGTCGGCTTCGGCGCCTGGGCCATCGGCGGCGGCGACTGGGCGGTCGGATGGGGCGCGCAGGACGACAAGCAATCGATCGCCGCCATCCGTCATGCGGTCGAGCGCGGCGTCAACTGGATCGACACCGCCGCGATCTACGGCCTCGGGCACTCCGAGGAGGTCGTGCGCGAGGCGCTGAAGGAGATCCCGCGCGAACGGCGCCCTTACGTGTTCACCAAGTGCGGCCTCGCCTGGGACGAGAACGACCGCAAGGCGATGCCGAAGCAGGTCGGTGCGCCCGCCAGCATCCGACGTGAGCTCGAGAACTCGCTGCGCCGGCTCGGCCTGGAACGCATCGACCTCTACCAGATGCACTGGCCGGCCAAGGACGGAACGCCGATCGAGGAGTATTGGCGCACGCTGCTCGACCTCAAGGCGGAGGGAAAGGTACGCGCCGTCGGTCTGTCGAACCACAACGTGGCCCAGCTAGAGGCGGCCGAGCGCGTCGGCCACGTTGATACGCTGCAGCCTGCGTTCTCCGCGATCCGCCGCGAGTTTGCGGCCGCCGAGCTGCCGTGGTGCCGCGAGCACGAGACCGGCGTCATCGTCTACAGCCCCATGCAGGCCGGCCTGCTGACCGGCGCTTTCACCGAGGCGCGGGCGAAGGCGCTTCCCGCCGACGACTGGCGGTCGCGCAGCGATGAGTTCACCGGAGAGAAGCTCAAGCGCAACCTGAAGCTCGCCGATACGATGAAGACGGTGGCGGATCGGCACGGCACGACCACAGCTTCCGTCGCCGTCGCCTGGACGCTCGCGTGGCCCGGCGTGACGGGCGCCATCGTCGGAGCGCGCGCTCCCAAGCAGATCGACGGATGGATCGGCGCCGCGACGCTCAACCTCACCCGCGCGGACCTCGACGAGATCGCTGCGACGATCAAGGCAACGAGCGCCGGCGCGGGTCCGGCACTTCCGCCGGCGCGCTGACGGACGGCATCACCAGCATGGCGCGTTCCGGTTGGTCACGTAGCGCGAGCGGCGGCAGAAGGGGCGATAGTAGATCTTCTGCTTGGCCTCCGCTTCGCTTGCCTCGGCGGGGCTCGGCTTGGCGTGCTGAGGCGAGGCGATCTCTCCTTGCGCGCCGGCGGCGTCGTGGCCCTCAGCCAGGCACGTGCCAGCGACCACGAGCAGAGCCGAGACTGCGAGGGCCGGTGTTGTTCTAAATCGCATCATGGCTCCAAGGTCCCCGTGGTGGCCACGGATGTTATATTATCCGACACTATTCGGCGTCAAGGCGAGACAGCGCCTCGGCTCACGACGTGAGGTTTTTCGCCTCCCGCTTGATCCAATGGTCCCGCAGCTCTACGGATGCCCGATGTACGCGGTGAAGGAGATTTTCTACACGCTGCAGGGTGAGGGCGCGAACACGGGCCGCGCCGCCGTATTCTGCCGCTTCGCCGGCTGCAATCTGTGGTCGGGGCGCGAGCAGGACCGCGCCGACGCCCAGTGCCGCTTCTGCGACACCGACTTCATCGGCACGGACGGCGATGGCGGTGGCCGCTTTGCAACCGCCGAGGAGCTTGCGGCCGCGTGCGCCAAGACTGCTGCCGACGCCGGCCCGGATCTCATCGTCCTCACCGGCGGCGAGCCGATGCTGCAGGTCGACGAGCCGCTGATCGCGGCGTTGCACGCGCGCGGCTTTACCATCGCGATCGAGACCAACGGCACCCTCCCCGTCCCCGCGGCGATCGACTGGATCTGCGTCAGCCCCAAGGCCGGCACTGATCTGAAGCAGCGCTCGGGCGACGAATTGAAGCTCGTCTTTCCGCAAGCCGGCCTCGATCCGGCTGGCCTCGAGGCGCTGGGCTTCCCCCATCGCTTCCTGCAACCGATGGATGGGGCGGAGCAGGCGCGTAATACGGAGCTCGCTATCGCCTACTGCAAGGCGCACCCGGTCTGGCGCCTCTCCTTGCAGACGCATAAGCTCGTCGGCATCCCGTGATGAGGGAGCCCCTGGAAATCGCTCGCCATTTCGCTTATTGAGCCCGCATGCGCATCTACAAAGAGTTCCGCTTCGAAGCCGCCCACTTCCTGCCGAGTGCCGCCCCCGGCTCGGCCAATGCGCGCGTGCACGGCCACTCGTTCCGTGCGCGCGTGACGATCGAGGGCACGCCCTCGGAGGACACCGGCTACATCTTCCATTTCGACGACCTCGCCGCGGCCATGGCGGAGGCACACGACGCGCTCGATCACAGGCTCCTCAACGAGGTCGACGGTCTCGCGGCGCCGACGCTCGAGCGTATCGCCATCTGGCTATGGAACCGGCTGCAGAACCGCGTGCCGGGGCTCGCCGAGATCGAGATCGCGCGCGATAGCTGCCACGAGGGCTGCATCTACGCCGGCCCTCCCGCTCTGCGGCACGCGGCGGAGTAAGGACATGGACCTGCAATCGCACCACCCCCTCACCCTAACCCTCTCCCCAGAGGGGAGAGGGGATGACGTTGCGTTTGCGTCAATCGGCGCTGGACCGGAAAGCGACTCCACTTTCCCTCTCCCCTGCGGGGAGAGGGCTTTCCGCTGCGATCTTGCCGGCGAAGCCCCGCAAGTCGCGTGTCGGAAAGGGTGAGGGGGCCAACTCGATGGGAAAGAAGGAACTACCGGTGACGATCTTGGGGTCCGCCACGAAGATCCCGGAGACGCCGAGCGAGGCGACGCTCGAGCGCGTGCCAAATCCTCACCCTGATGCCAACTATGTCGCCCGCTTCACCGCGCCCGAGTTCACCTGCCTGTGCCCGGTGACCGGTCAGCCCGATTTCGCGCACCTCGTCATCGACTACGCGCCCAAGCACTGGCTCGTTGAATCGAAATCGCTGAAGCTGTTCCTAGCCTCATTCCGCAACCACGGGGCGTTCCACGAGGACTCCACCATCGCCGTCGGCAAGCGCATCGTCGAGCTGATCGAGCCGCACTACCTCCGCATCGGCGGCTACTGGTATCCGCGCGGCGGCATGCCGATCGACGTGTTCTGGCAGACGGGGACGCTGCCAGCCGGCATTTGGCTGCCCGACCAAGGCGTCGCGCCCTATCGCGGCCGCGGCTAGCTCGCTCTGGCGGATCGGCCACAGCCACAATCTTTCGATATATCCGGCGGCTGGCGAGAGACGGGCGGCTCAGGTAGCGTGCGTTTCTCATGTTCGGAGGGGGAATGATTCGCTCGCACGCCATCGCGCTGGGCTTCGCTCTCGTTGCCCTATCGGCCGGAGGCGCCTTCGCCGCGGCACCGGCCGATCAGCCGGTCGCGACCGATCCGGCAATGGCGCCGTCTCCGCACTTGGGCGTCACAAGCCCTGCCCCGCAGCAGCAGACCCCAACGACGCCGCCTACCGCCGCCGCGATGCCGTCTGATCCGATCACGGCGGCGCTGCGCGACAAGCTTGCCGCTCTGCCGACCGAAGGCTCCGCCCAGGAGATCAAGGAGCGCGCGGTCCTCTCAGACTATTACAACGCCGGCCACGCACCGCTTTGGGTCGGCGCCGGCGGCCTGACGCCGAAGGGCGGGGCCGTTTTCGCCGAGCTGATGAAGGCCGGCGACTGGGGTCTCGACGCCGGCGACTTCGCGCTTCCCCACATCGCCGATGCAGCCATGGCCAATTTGAGCCCGGCCGAGGTCGCCGATGCTGAGGTCGCCATCTCGCTCGCGGTTCTGAAATATGCGCGCTTCGCCCGCGGCGGACGCATCATCGACCCGACGATCCTGCTGACCTCCCAGTTCGACCGCAAGCCGCAGCTCCTCGACCCCGAGGTTGTGTTCGCCGCGGTCACGGCTGCGGACGCGCCCGACGCCTACCTGCGCGGCGTCCATCCCAAGCAGCCGCAGTTCGAGAAGCTGCGTCAGGCTTATCTCGCCAATCGCGGCAAGCCGCTCGCCAAGAAGCTGCTCGCCAACATGGAAGAGTGGCGGTGGATGCCGGATGACCTCGGTGCGGTGCACATCCTCGCCAACGTCCCCGAGTTCATGGTGTACCTCTACAAAGAGGACAAGGTCATCCACTCGGAACGCATCGTCGTCGGCGAGACAGGCAAGCAGACCACGATCTTCTCGCGCAACCTCAAGACGATCGTGTTCAAGCCGATGTGGCGCGTGCCGGAATCGATCAAGGTGCGCGAGCTGCAGCCCAACCTGCTGCGCGGCGGGAGCATGTTCCGCCAGTACGACCTCGAGCTGCAGACCAAGGACGGCCAGACGCTCGACTACCGCTCAATCGACTGGCGCACGGCCGACATCAAGAATTACGAGGTGGTGCAGCCGCCGGGCCGCAAGAACGTGATGGGCGTCGTCAAGTTCACGTTCCCGAGCCAACACACGATCTTCATGCATGACACCGTTGACAAGTGGATGTTCGCGCAATCGCAGCGCACGCTGAGCCACGGCTGCCTGCGCCTGCGCAACCCCATGAAGATGGCCGAGCTCGTGCTCGCCGAGGACAAGGGCTGGGACGCCGCCAAGGTCGAGCAGACGATGAGCGACGGCCCGCGCAACAACGAGATCGTCATCGAGAAGAAGATCCCGATGCACCTCGTCTACTTCACGACGTGGGTCGGCGATGACGGCAAGGTGCGCACTTTCGGCGACATCTACGGCCACGAGAAGCGCATCACGCAGGCGCTCGAGGGCAAGTGGGACGAGATCGACATCGGGCACGACCATCTGGCGCCCGTCGAGGCGGTCGAGCCGGCGACCATCGGGAGCGGCACCGCGATGGGTGCGCGCTATGGGCGCTATCGCGGCCAGCCTTCGGTGGTCGACCTGGTCGGGGGCGCCCTGGGCGGCAACTTCTGACGGGCGAGCGTGCTCGGTGGCGGGTATTAAGGCGAGTCTACCTCACGCTGCCTTGTCGACCGCGCCGGCCTCGGCGCGCTTCAAATCGGGCGGCAGTGCCTCATCGCGCAAGGCCGCGATGGCCTCGGCGAGCGGCATCACCGTCTGATCCTGCGAGCCCAGCCGTCGGATCGAGACTTTGCCCTCCTCCGCCTCGCGTTTGCCGACGACAAGCATCACCGGCACCTTGGCGAGCGAGTGCTCGCGCACCTTGTAGTTGATCTTCTCATTGCGGAGATCGATCTCGGCGCGCAGGCCGGCGGCCGTCACCTGCGCCAGCACGTCCTGCGCATACTTGTCCGCGTCCGACACGATCGTCGCCACGACGACCTGCAGCGGCGCGAGCCACAGTGGGAAATGGCCGGCGAAGTTCTCGATCAACACGCCGGTGAAGCGCTCGAGCGAGCCGAAGATGGCGCGGTGAATCATGACGGGCGTCTTCTTTTCCGAGTGCTCGTCGATATAGAAGGCCCCGAGCCGGCCCGGCAGGTTGAAATCGACCTGCGTCGTGCCGCACTGCCAGTCGCGCCCGATGGCGTCCTTCAGGACGTACTCGAACTTCGGGCCGTAAAAGGCGCCCTCGCCCGGGTTGATCGACGTCTTGATGCGGCCCTTGCCGCGCTTCTCGATCTCGGCCAGCACCTTGGCCATCACGGCTTCGGCGTGGTCCCACTGCTCGTCCGAGCCGACGCGCTTCTCCGGCCGGGTCGACAGCTTCACGACAATGTCCTTGAAGCCGAAGTCCTCGTAGATCGAGAGCAGGAGGTCGTTGACCTCCAGGCACTGCTCCTCGAGCTGGTCCTCGGTGATGAAGATGTGGGCGTCGTCCTGCGTGAAGTGGCGCACGCGCAGGAGCCCGTGCATGGCGCCCGACGGCTCGTAGCGGTGCACCTTGCCGAACTCGCCGAGCTTCAAGGGCAGGTCGCGGTAGCTCTTGAGCCCGTGCTTGAAGATCTGCACGTGGCCGGGGCAGTTCATCGGCTTGCAGCAGAACACGCGCTCGTCGGGCAGCTCCGTGACGAACATCATTTCGCGGTAGTTCTCCCAGTGGCCGGAGAGCTCCCAGAAATGCTTCTCCATCATGTCGGGAGAATTGACCTCGAAATAGCCCGCGGCACTGAGCCTGCGCCGCATGTAGGCGATGAGCGTCTGAAACAGCGTCCAGCCGTTCGGGTGCCAGAACACCGAACCCGGCGCCTCCTCCTGGAAATGGAAGAGGTCCATCTCCCGGCCGAGCTTGCGGTGGTCGCGCTTCTCGGCTTCCTCGAGCCGGTGCAGGTACTCCGCAAGCTCGGCTTCGCTCGCCCACGCCGTGCCGTAGAGGCGTTGCAGCATCGGCTTGTTGGGATCGCCGCGCCAGTACGCGCCTGCGATCTTCTGCAGCTTGAACGCCTTGCCGACCTGCCCCGTGGACACCATGTGCGGGCCGCGGCAGAGGTCGAGCCATTCGCCCTGTTTGTAGATCTTGAGGTCCTCGCCCTCGGGGATCGCATCGACCAGCTCGACCTTGAAGTTCTCGCCGCGCTCCCTGAAGAAGTCCTTGGCCTTCTTGCGGCTCCAGACCTCCTTCGTGAAGGGCGTATTCTTCTGCACGATCTCGTGCATCCGCTTCTCGATCTTGGCGAGATCGTCGGGATGAAACGGATCCTGCTTGGCGAAGTCGTAATAGAAGCCGTTCTCGATCACGGGGCCGATCGTGACCTGCGTCTTCGGCCACAGCGACTGCACCGCCTCCGCCATGACGTGCGCGGCATCGTGCCGGATGAGCTCGAGCGCTTCCGGGTCGGTGCGGGAGATGAATTTGATCTTGGCGTCGGCGGTTATGGGGTCGGCGAGGTCGGCGACCCGGCCGTCGAGGCTCATGGCCACGGTGCGCTTAGCGAGCGAGGGCGAGATCGACTTGGCGACCTCGAGCCCCGTGGTCCCCGATTTGACCGTGCGGCTCGCGCCGTCGGGAAACGTCAGCGTAACGTCGGACATCGCTCTCTCCTCTCACTCGCTGCCTACCAATGCAGCGTAAGTTGGAGCGGTTACATGCTGTGGCGGGCGCACGAAGTCAAGTCGGGCCGAGCCGCCACCGCCCGTAGCGCCAGGGGGCAAACGTGTGACGTTCGCCGCGGATGTCGGGCACCGGGTCGTGGCTATGCGTGCCCCAAGGATGGCAACGCGACAATCGCGAGATGGTGAGCCAGAGCCCGCGCCAGGCGCCGTTCCGGTCGATCGCCTCGAGCGCGTACTGCGAGCACGTGGGCGTGTGGCGGCAGTTCCAACCGACGAAGGCCTTGAGCGTCCAGCGATAGAGATGGATCGGCGCCTTCAAGAGCTCGTCGGCAACGCGCATCAGTAGGGCTCGCCGGCCTTGGTGAAGAAGCGGAACGCGCCGTCGCGCTTTTCGACCCTCATATCGATGTCGGAGTACGTCGCATCCTCGTCCTTAGACCGCGTGCCGATCTCGAGGTACGTTGCCGGCGCCGCGCTCCGGTTGACGAGATGATGGCCGTTGGCCACGCCGGCCGGAAAGCCTGCGGCCATTCCCGGACGCAGAACGCGCTCGCCCTCGTCGGTCACGAGCACAAGCTCGCCCTCGAGGATGTAAACGCACTCGTCCTCTTTCACGTGCCAATGGCGATGGGACGACATGGCGCCCGGCTCGAGCGTCGTCAGGTTGACGCCGAACTGGGTCAGCCCCAGCGCATCCGTCAGCGCGCGCTTGATCCGTCCTTCAAGGTCTTTGGCGAAGCGTGCGGGATAGATCGTGCTGCGGCGCGCTGGAAGCTTTGAGGGATCGTCAATGACTGGCATGTGACGCCTTCAGACCGGTTTCCGTCCCGTCCGTGCCGGCGCCACCTGAGGCGCGGCGATGCTCGATCTCGCTCATCGCCGTCTCAAGCGCGTCGAAGACGAGCATCACAGAGCCATGCCGCGCCTTGTAGTGGCGGGCCGGCTGCAGCAATGCGAGGTCGGCAAAGCGGCCTGAAGGCGGCTCGCCGTTCTCCTTCAGCATCGCCCGCATGGCCGCCGCCGTGGCACGCAACTCGGCCGCCGTCGCGCCGATGATATGGCTCCCGACAATCGCGGCCGTCGCCTGCCCCAGGAGGCACGCCTTGACCGTCTGGCCGAAGCCGGACACGCGGTCGCCGCTCATCTTGAGGTCGATGGTGATGGTCGAGCCGCACAGCTTGGAATGTGCCGTCGCGGTGGCGTCAGGCGCATTCAGCCGTTCCGAGCACGGGATGCGCGCGGCCAGCTCCAGAAGCTTCGTGTTGTAGATCTCGTCCAGATCGGCCATGCCAAACCGCTTAAGCGGCGCCCCTTCCCAATTCTCAAGGTTGAACCATTATATAGGGCACGCGAGACGATATGGTACCAGGCAAGCGCGGCTCTAAGATCGCCCAGTTGGCGCAAAGGGTCTAGCGTACAGAGCCTGGCGCAGGAGTGCTCGAATTGACAAAAGCGTCGGAAGCTCAGCTCAAAGTGGCCGGCGAGCGCCCGAGCCGCCAGCAGGCGGAGGGGGCGGTGCGCACGCTGCTCGCGTGGGCCGGCGACGACCCCGAACGCCCCGGCCTCGCCAGCACGCCCAGGCGCGTCGCCGAAGCCTTCGAGGAGCGCTTCGGCGGCTACCGCGAGGACGCCGCCGCCGAGCTTGCCCGCACCTTCGAGGACGTCTCCGGCTACTCCGACATGATCCTCCTGCGCGACGTGCGCTTCGAGAGCCATTGCGAGCACCACATCGCGCCGTTCACCGGCGTCGCGCATGTCGCCTACGTTCCGAGCCGGCGCGTGGTCGGGCTGTCGAAGTTGGCGCGCGTCGTCGATATCTTCGCGCGCCGCCTGCAGGTACAGGAGGCGTTGACGGCGCAAGTTGCCACCACGATCCAGGAGGCGTTGGCGCCGCGGGGCGTCGCCGTTATGATTGCCGCGCGCCATCAGTGCATGACGCTGCGCGCTGTGAACCAGCCGGCGGCGACGATGGTCACCACGCATTTCACCGGGGTGTTCGAAGCCGACGCCGCATGGCGCGAACGCTTCCTGCAGGCCGTGCATACGAATGCCGGCGACCTGTCCTAGCCGACGCCCTCGTCCCATCTAGAAAAGACAATTCACATGGCCGACCAGCAAACATCCCGCTTTGGCACTCGCGGACAAAAGGACGCCGTCGAGGAAGGCCTTGCGTTTCGGCCCAAGTTCGACGCGGACGGACTGATCCCCGCCATCGTCACCGCGGCCGATACCGGAGAAGTGCTGATGTTTGCGTGGATGAACGAGGAAGCGCTCGCGCTCACGCTCGAGACCGGGCTCGGCCACTTCTGGAGTCGCTCGCGCCGCGCGCTGTGGAAGAAGGGCGAGGAGAGCGGCAACCTCTTGAAGGTCGTCGAGATGCGCACCGACTGCGATCAGGACGTCGTGTGGATGCGCGCGCGCGTCGAGGGCGACGGACTTGCCTGTCACACGGGACGGGAGAGTTGCTTCTACCGTTCGATCCCGCTCGAGAGCTCTGCGAATGCCGCAGTGCCGCTCGTCCCTGTGCAGCGCAATCCGCGCAAGGCATGACGCTATTGCACTGCAGCGATTGACGAATTTCGCTCCCCGCGGGGCCAAGCTAGTGCAAGGTTAATCCCGGAAGCCTATATTTGAGTCGCGAGACAATCTTCGGCCGCGCCGTTCGCTGCACTCTGAAACGGGCACGTCGTTTGCAACGAATTGGCTAGGGGAACGGTTTAGAGCCTGCGGTGATCTCAATGGCAAAGACCAAAATCGGTTTGGCGTTGGGGGGCGGAGCTGCACGCGGCTGGGCGCACATCGGTGTCATCCGGGCGCTGGCCGAGCACGGCATCAAACCCGACATCATCGTCGGCACGTCGATCGGCGCCGTGGTCGGGGCCTGCTACGCCGGCGGCCACCTGGGCTCGCTCGAGGGCTTTGCCCGCGGGCTCACGCGTCGGCGAGTGTTCGGCTACCTCGATTTCAATTTCGCCGGGACCGGCCTCATCAACGGCCAGCGCCTCTGCGAGCGGCTCGACCAGCACCTGGGCGACCTCAACATCGAGGACCTCGAGCCCCGATTCACAGCCATCGCCACCGAGATCGGCACGGGGCACGAGATCTGGCTGTCGCGCGGTCGCGTCGTCGATGCCGTGCGCGCCTCCTACGCGCTTCCCGGCATCTTCCGCCCCGTCAAGATCAATGGCCGCTGGCTGTTCGACGGTGCGCTCGTCAATCCGATACCGGTCTCCGTCTGCCGGGCGCTCGGCGCGCGCTACGTGATCGCCGTGAACCTGAATTTCGACATGTGCGGGCGCGGGACGATCATGCCCCACTTCGAGTCTGACTCGGCTGTCGAGGACGTGCCGGAACCCGAGCCGCAGCCGATCACGGCCAAGAACGGCGCCGGCGTGCGGCAGCTCCTGCAGCGCCAGCTCTTTGGCAAGGGAGAATCGGCGCCCGGCATCTCCACCGTGATGATGGAAGCCTTCAACATCGTGCAGGACCGCATCGCGCGCTCACGGCTCGCCGGCGACCCGCCCGACGCCATGATCAACCTGAGACTCTCCGATTTCGGTCTGTTCGATTTCCACCGGGCCGAGGAACTGATCGAGCGCGGGGCCGCCGCTGCCAAGCGGCACCTGGGCGATATGAAGCGCGAGATCGACGCCCGCCGGCATGCACCCGGCACCAACATGGGTGTCGTCGAGATCGCCTGAACGCTTCGTCGCTAGGCCAGTGGTAACACCGGCCAAGCAGCAATTCCTGCAGTTCTGCGGCTCCGGTTCAGCCGGTGACGAAATAGCCCCTCATCGCCGTCACCTCCATCTCCACCTCGGCGATGTGGTTCTTGACGATGTCGCCGATGGAGACGATGCCGACGAGCGCGCCGTCCTCGATCACGGGGACGTGGCGGAAACGGCCCTGCGTCATCGTCTCCATGATCTCGTCGAGCGTGCTCGTGCCTTGGCACGAGATGACCGACGTCGTCATGGATTGCGCCACGGGCTCCTTCAGCGCCGCCTCGCCGCGCTCGGCGAGCCGTCGGATGATGTCGCGCTCGGAAATTATGCCGGCGACCTCGCCGTTATCTCCGACGACGACGATGGCACCGATCCGCTTCTGCGCGAGCCTGTCGATGATTTCTGAGAGCGGCGCATCCGGACGCACGGTCGCGACGGCCCGCCCTTTCGCCTTCAAGATCTGCGCAATATTCATGGCATTCCTCCCAATACGCTCTGGGTGCCGAAGCTTCGCATTGCAGCATTGATAGCCTCGCAGATGCGAAACGTTGCATCTCTATCAATGGTGCCCGGCATTCGACGCCAAAGCGTTTCTTTTGGCCGGACGCTTTGATGTAAGTCCGGCAGTTTATGCTGCTGCAATTGAGGATTGGATGCAAGAACTCAGTTGTCGACCACTGTATCTGGTGAATGCGCACGCGGCGTCCGATCGAAGAGGCCGAAGGCCAGAAGCCCGGCAAAATATCCGCCCATGTGCGCTTCCCACGCGATGCCGCCGCCGGCGCTGACGCCGCCAAGTCCCAGAACCGCGAGCATGTTGGCCAAGATGAAGGCGCCGGTGACCGCGAGTACACGGCGGTCGGTGAGAGCGCGTACGAGCGGCATCAGTGGAATGTCCTGCGGGCTTTCGCGCAAGGTCCGCCAGCCCTCCGCGCCTGACGCCGAGAACAGGAACCGCATGGTGGCGCCCATCAGCCCCGAGATGGCACCGGACGCCCCGACCATCGGCGCCATCAGGCCGCGGTTGAAGACGAGAAATGTTATGGCCGCCGCAATGGCGCAAAATGCCGAGAAGGCGAGAAAGCGCACAGCGTTCACGCGCTTTGCCACGGCGCCGCCGAAGGCGACGAGCCAGGCCGAGTTGAGCCCGAGGTGCAGCAGGCTGGCGTGCACAACCGCGTAGGTAAGGAACGATGTGACCGCCGTGAGCCCGCCGCCCGGCAGCGCATCGGCGTAGCCGGAATAGCGCGCCGGAATGAACGCGAGCGCCATCTGCAGCCAGGTGCCGCTGTCCTCGGGAAGCGCGGCGAGCAGCACGTGCACCGCAACCAGCAGTGCGAGCACCGCCAGCACGCTGCCGGGCACGTTGAAGATCGGCTCCTCTCGGCTCACGACGGCTCCTTCGGGCAGGGATGAGATTAAGGGGGGCCCGCTGAGTTAACGGGCGAACTCTCGCGCGGCAACCATGATTTCGCGAGCCCGCGCCACGGCGCCGCGATGGCACGGATGCTGCTCCCTAACGCCTCAACCGCCCCCGGATCGGAAAAAGTGTCCCGATCCGGAACGGTCGTTAGCTCGAGGGGCACCGGCTGGGAGGCCGACCCGGACAATTCATTGCGGTATGGGAATGAGACACAAGACCAGCGAGACGCTATTCGCTTATTGGAACGGTGTTCGCGGAGAGCATTTGGCGCCCCGGCGATTCCAGATCGAGCCGGCCAAGATCTCCGGAATTCTGTCGTCCACCTTCATGCTGGAGCGGCTCGGCCCGGCGACGTACCGCTACCGACTGGCCGGAACGACCGTCTGCAATATGTTCGGGGCCGAGTTGCGGGGCTCGAATTTCCTCGATGGCTGGCCGCCCGAAGACCACCTCTCGCTCATGCGCAGTCTCTCGGTGCTTTCGGGGCGCGGTGCGGTCGAGCTCATCCATTTGGAGGCGGCTCCCGCCGGGCGCCCTTCGGTTGGCTTCGAGTTGCTGCTCCTGCCGCTCCGGCACACGGGTGAGGCGATCGACCGCGTGCTGGGCTCCTTCGTCGCACTGGATCGCCCGAGCTGGCTCGGGCATGTGCCGTTGGCGACAAAGCGGCTGATCGCGAATGAATTCATATGGCCGGCCAGCAACTCGAATGGCACCGCCCCCGAATTCGGACCGGTCCCATTGCGCCCCAACCATACGCCGATGCCTTTAACTCCGCGCGGGGGCCGCATCGTGCGCAGCGAGCGGCGGCAGTTCCGGGTCTTCGACGGCGGTCGCAACGAAGAGAAGAGCTAGCCGCTCCTCCCCCGCCCCGCGCCTCGGGCACGACCGGCCTCGTGTGGGACCGCCTGGCGCATTACGTGCGCTTTGAACGCGTCTTTTCAAAAATGGTGCGCCGGTTAGTCATTCGTTAAGGGCCTTCCCTGCATATTTGTGACCGGAACAGAGCCTCTTTGTACGCGTTCTGGTCGGGCTCGCGGACAGCTGCGGTCGCTGAAGCGACCTCATCGCAGGATTGGCTCATGTTGAGGAGTTCGGCTCCATCGCAGCCGCGTGGTCCCGAGGCATCGGAGCATAGAGGCCCCGACAGACGCCGGTACTCGCGCTTTGCGCTGAGCCTTCCCGGGCGCTTCATGCGGCCCGACAAGCTCGACTACTCCTGCCGCGTCAAGGACATCTCGGTCGGTGGCGCCGCGTTTGTCACAGCCACCCCTCCGACGATTGGCGAGAAACTCATCGTTTATCTGATGCACCTCGGCGGCCTCGAAGGCTCGGCCGTGCGTCGCACCAACGATGGTTTTGCCATGAGCATCACGGCGACCCAGCGCAAGCGGGACAATCTCGCCGCGCGTATTCAGCTTCTGATGGCGCGCAACGACCTCGCAGAGTCCGACGAACGTATCTCCCCGCGCACGGCGACCACCGGCATGGGCGATCAAGCCGTTGGTCGGCACCGAGGTCATCTTCGCCAACGAGCGCGCGGTCGTCGTTCGCCACCACGACGAGGGCGTCGCCTTGGAATTCGTTAATCAGCGTCTCGAAGTGGAAGACGCATTCAAACGCATCGCTAACGCCATCACTCGAAAAGATGAACGAGGCACTTGAGTTTTGCATCAAATCGCGCGGCGGCGCTTCAGCGGAATTCGAACTCTATCGGGTAGCTTGAGGGAAAGAGTAACGGGGTCAGTCATGCAGCGGGTCCAACTCAGCGCCTTGGTTCTTCTCGGCGGATTTCTGGCAGCAACGGGCGTGTGCGCTCAGGAGCTGACGGCCATCCAGCCGGACGACGGCATCGGCCGTCCGACGACCGGCGGCGTGCCGCCCTTCATGCGCGTGTTCGGACCGGCGCAGCCCCCGCATGGATTTGTGCGCTTCTGCGAGGAGACGCCGAAGGAGTGCGGCCCCGACCAGAAGGCGGAAGCCCGCTTCGACGCCTCCCCTGAGCGCCTGAGAGAGCTCGACGCCGTCAACCGCGAGGTCAACCAGGCGATCGCGCCGGCGACCGATCTCGAGGTCTATGGTGTCAACGAATACTGGACGCTGCCCACGACCCGCGGCGACTGCGAAGATTATGCGCTGCTGAAGCGCCACAAGCTGATCGAGAAGGGCTGGCCGGTCAGCTCTATGCTCATGACCGTCGTGCGCGACGAGAAGGGCGAAGGCCACGCGGTGCTGACGGCGCGCACGGTGCAGGGCGACTTCATCCTCGACAACAAGAGCGAGGAAGTGAAGGTCTGGACCTTGACGCCCTACCAGTACGTCATGCGCCAGTCCTACCTGAACCCGCGCGTTTGGGTCGCTCTCGACACCCAGCAGAGCCCGGTTGCCACCGCTATCTCGGGTCCCGAGCAGAAATAGCCCGCCTTTGGGAAGCGCTACGCTTGCGGCTTGAGGCCGGCGGCAAAGCGCCGCCAGTTGGCGACATAGCGCTGAGCCGCGCCGCCGAAGCGTTTAACATCCTCATCGGTGAGCTGCCGGATGATCTTTCCCGGCGAGCCAAGCACCATGGAGCGGGGCGGGATCTCCTTGCCCTCGGCGATCAGCGTATTGGCGCCGACGAGGCACTCCTCGCCGATCTTCGCTCCATTCAGGATGATCGAGCCGATGCCGATCAGGCTGCCGCGGCCGATGGTGCAGCCGTGCAGCATCACCATGTGGCCGACGGTGCAGTCGGGGCCGACGGTCAGGGGAAAGCCCGGATCGGTATGCAGCACGCACCCTTCCTGCACGTTGGAGCGGGCCCCGATGCGGATAGGCTCGTTGTCGCCGCGGATGACCGTGCCGAACCAGACGCTGGCGTCCTCCTCAAGGATCACCTTGCCGATGACGACGGCTGTGGGTGCGACCCAACAGCGGCCCTTGCCCGGCGTGGTGACGCCTATTCCGTCGAGCTCATAGAGGTTCATGGCTGGCTGCAGCGCCTCTAGACCTGCTCGAGGTCGAGATCGAGGATCGCCATCTGGAACTGGTAGGAGACCTCGCCGTCCTCCTCCTCGCGGAAGAGAACCGCGATGAACTCATCGCCGATGAACACCTCGGCTGAATCGGCCTTCTTCGCGCGCGCGCGCACCTCGAGGTTGGGCGTGCGGAACACCTTGCGCAAATAGTTCTGCAGGCGAGCTACTTCATCAGGTTTCACGAGGGGATCTCCTTTGTGCGGCGGATGGCCGTAAGGTTCTCAGAGGCCGCCGAAATCGTCGACCCAGGTCTGCTCCATCTCCAGCGCCGGCTCGGCGGACCCGGCCGGGCCGACAATCTTTGCCGGCACACCCGCGACGGTCACGTGCGCCGGCACGTCGTGCAGCACGACGCTGCCCGCGGCGATGCGCGAGCCGTCGCCGACGGTGATATTGCCCAGCACCTTTGCACCAGCGCCGATCAGGACGTTCTCCCCAATCTTGGGGTGACGGTCGCCACACTCCTTGCCACTGCCGCCGAGCGTGACGGCATGCAGGAAGGAGCAGTTGTTGCCGACGACGGCGGTCTCGCCGACGACGACGCCGGTTGCGTGGTCAATCATGATGCCCTGCCCAAAGCGGGCGGCGGGATGGATGTCCACGGCGAAGGTGCGCGAGCCTTGGCTCTGCAGGAACAGCGCGAAGTCGCGCCGCCCCTCGTGCCACAGTGCGCTGGCGAAGCGGTGCGTGACGAGGGCGTGGAAACCTTTGAAGTAGAGCAGCGGGTCGAGGTAGCGGCTGCAGGCGGGGTCGCGGTCGAACACGGCGGCGAGGTCGGCGCGGAAGATCGCGCCGAGCTCCTGGTGGCTGGCGAGCACCGCCTGGAACGTCTGATTGATGAGGACGGCATCGACATCGGAATGATCGAGCCGCTGGGCGAGGCGATGGCAGATCGCGTCCTCGAGACGGTCATGGCTCAGGACGGTCGCATAGATGAAGCTGCCGAGCGCCGGCTCGGACGCCATCGCGGCCTGAGCCTCCTTGCGGATCTCTGACCAAATCGGGTCGTATGCGCTGACCTTGCCCTCGGCCGCGGATCGCGTCCTGGCTGCCATCTGACCACTCCTGAGCCCTAATGCTCCCCGGCGCATGCGAATTCCGCCGCTCCGGTCCGACCGGGGTACAAACATGCCGCCGGTTCGTCAACGTTTACCACGGGCGGCCCAATTGGCTCTATTCCCCGCTTTATTCCAACGGCGCCCCCGGGGCGAAGTGCGCGATTGAATGCCGCGGTGGAGCGCGCTCTATAGGACCCGAACGCTTAGGATTTCCCATGACCGAAAGTAAGAGCCCGTCCGGGAACATCTTGAATCGTTGGAGTCGT
>JRHI01000421.1_pt1 | contig 46140 bp, 31 predicted proteins | sample 215371 | NCBI WGS metagenome assembly JRHI01 (sample SAMN02929681, study PRJNA255918) | sediment metagenome | biome: cave system; feature: Ice Cave; material: Sediment; isolation source: sediment from deep within a dark volcanic ice cave with no known source of... ... | reverse complement strand
AAAAAGCGCCGAAAACGTGATGCTGACCCTTGTGGAACAGGCTCTAACGGCAGAATTGAGGAACCCACGGCAACGGCCCCAGGCATCGAGGGTGTTTCCTGTCGGCGGCGGTCGCAGCGGTGCGGGGGATAGGTTCGTCACCTGCAGGGGTGCGAAATTGGCCATCCGTCGCAACCGCTTTTCCGATTGGAACCTACGCGGTCGGTGCTGGCGAGCTCGCACGTCGCCGCAGGGGCGGGCGAGGCCAACAAGAGGCGGGCCCGCTGCGGCCCCCAGGCTACCTTCCCCCTTGCGCCGAGAAAGCCCCGGGATCAAGGCGTTCCCGGGCCGGCCAGGACGCGGAGCGTGTACGCGGGGCGCCTTGAGGGTGAACGGAAGATGAGCGTCACGATCACGGTCCGGCCGGGGTCCAGTGTCGCAGCCGATCCCAGATACACGGTCATGTAGGGATTCCCGTCCCGCGTGAAGCCGCTCGGGCGGCTAAGCCGGGCGCGGCGACGCAAGTGCGTCACCACCAACCGGAGGGGACCGTGCTGCACCTGCGGGGCAAGGTTCGTCAGCGCTACGACTTGCCGCCATTGGCTGCCGCGGCGGGTAATCCGGCCGGCCACAAACCTAATGGCAGAATCCGCTCGGTTTCGCGCGAGTACCGGATCGGCCAGCGTCTTACCCGCCCTCGGGGACTTTGTGTTTGCTTTGTCGGCGGCCAACACCCAGAATTGCCATTAAGTTTTCCCGTCCGCGGAGTAATCACTGATGAATGGTGATCGGGACGTGCGGACCAGCCCCACGCTGCTCGGCCGTCTGGGGCGGGTCCCCGCCGACCAGGCGGCCTGGGGAGAGTTCGCCGAGCGCTACGGCCGCAAGATTTACGGCTGGTGCCGGCAGTGGAACCTGCAGGAGGCCGATGCCGAGGACGTGACCCAGCAGGTCCTCATCAAGCTCGCCCATACGATGCGGACGTTCACCTACGATCCGTCGAAAAGCTTCCGTGCCTGGCTCAAGACCATCGCCCACCACGCCTGGCGCGACTTTGTCGACGGCCGGCAACGGCACGGGGCCGGCAGCGGCGACACCCGCGTCCTGGAGCAACTGCAAACCATTCAGGCCCGGGATGGTTTGGTGGACGAATTGGACGAGGAGTTCACTCGCGAGTTGCTCGACGAGGCGATGGTGCGAGTGCGCCTGCGGGTGCAGCCGCACACCTGGAAGGCGTTCCAGCTGCTGGCGGTCGAGGGGTGCTCCGGCGCCGAGGCGGCCGAGCGGCTGAACATGAAGGTGGCGACGGTCTTCGTGGCCCGCAGCAAGGTGCAGAAGATGCTCCAGGAAGAAGTGCGCAAACTGGAAGGCCGCGGCCCCGACCCGAAGGAGTAAAGCATGACCGAGGACCCGGCGCGGCAGCAGCTGGAGCTGTTGCTGGAGGAGCAGCTCAGCCGCCCGGTCGCGGAGCGAATCGAGGCACACGTGCAGAGTTGCGCCCGCTGCCAGCAGACCCTGGATGGCCTCTCCTGCCCCGATCCCACCGCCCCGGGGCCGCTGGCTCCGGGCCACGAGCCCCGCCCCGAGTTTCTGCGCCGGCTGCGCGAGGCGAGTGCAGACGCTGTGGACGGACCCGGGCAAACGACATCCAGGTCCTGGGTGCCCTCGTCCAGATACTTGCCGGCCGGCCGCCTGGCGTGGTGGAGCACGCGCCGGACATCCTGCTGCGCATGCACCGGGAAGAGCGGGCGGCCTGCAACGCTGCCGGGCCGGCAAGGGCTGCCCAGGTCTGCCGCCGAAACGCCTGGCCGGGTTACCGGTGCCCGGTGCCCTGGAGGACCTGCCCGGTGGACCCTGTGTGCCCCAGCTTCCGAAAGGCCGACACCCGAGGGCGCGCTTTCACGCCCATCAGCCGTCCCAATTGCCTTTTTGGAGAATGAGCCACGTTCGTCGCGCGCGACCTGGACCAGGTGAAGCAGGAGGTCGAGATGATCGCATTGACGTGCCCGGGCTGCAGGCGGCAAGTAGAGGTCAAGGGGGAGCGTGGGGAGAGCACGAGCCGGTGTCCACACTGCGGAGGGCCCCTGCCGGTTCCGCAGACGACAGCGCCGCCGAACGTCAGACGGCCGTCGCTGGGTGCGGGAAGGCCTGCGCGCACGCCTCCAGCCGCCTCCCGGCGCTCCCTGCGGTCCTCGCCTGCCTCCCCTGGGGCGGAAACCCAGCAGCCCATTCCGGCGTCCCAGCGCGAAACCGAGGCCCCCCGGGGCTCGACCCCCGAGGGGGCACCGGGATCGGACGCAGCCGCCTCCCTGCCCAAGGGCCCGAGTGTCCCGGGCTATGAGATCCTCGGGGAATTGGGGCGCGGCGGCATGGGTGTGGTCTACAAGGCCCGGCAGGTGGCGCTCAAGCGCACCGTCGCCCTGAAGATGATCCTGGCCGGGGGATTTGCCGGGTCGCAGGAACTGGCACGCTTCCGGACGGAGGCGGAGGCGGTGGCACGGCTGCAGCACCCCAACATTGTGCAGGTCTTCGAGGTTGGGGAGGCGGCCGGCCACCCCTTCTTCTCCCTGGAGATTTGCACCGGTGGCAACCTGGCCCAGAAGCTGAAGGGGGAGCCGATGCCGCCCGTCCAGGCGGCCCGCCTGGTCGAGGTACTCGCCCGGGCCATGGACGCCGCCCACCGAGCCGGGGTCGTCCACCGCGACCTCAAGCCCGCCAACGTGCTGATCACCGGCGAAGGGCGGCTGAAAATCACCGACTTCGGCCTGGCCAAGAAGCTCGACGGCGGAACCGGGCAGACGGCCAGCGGGGCCATCATGGGGACCCCCGGCTACATGGCGCCCGAGCAGGCCGGCGGCAGGACGAAGGCCATCGGTCCGGCCGCCGACATCTACGGACTGGGGGCCATCCTGTACGAGCTGCTGACGGGCCGGCCGCCGTTCCAGGCGGACACGCCCCTGGACACGCTGCTGCAAGTGATCAGCGACGAGCCGGTGCCGCCAAGCCAACGGCAGCCGCAGACCCCCAAGGACCTGGAGACGGTGTGCCTGAAGTGCTTGCACAAGGAACCAGCCAACCGCTACGCCTCCGCCCGGACCCTGGCCGCGGATCTGCGGCGCTTCCTGGCCGGCACGCCGGTCCTGGCCCGCTCGGTCGGCCGGGGCGAGCGCGTGTGGCGCTGGTGCCGGCGCAACCCCCTGGCGGCCGGGTTGGGGGCGGCGGTCGCCGCGCTGCTGCTGGTCGGCCTTGCCGGTTCCGGGAGCGTCGCCTGGCACCTGCAGGCCATGGCCGAACGCGAACGGGAAGCAGTGCGCGCTCAGATCCTGGCCCAGGAGGAAGCCGGCCGACAGCGGGAACAGGCAGACGCGGCGCGGCGAGCTGCCGAGCAGGCCCGGGATGAGGCCCGCCGGGAGGAGGCACACCCCGCGCGCCACGAGCCGGAACCACCAAAGCCCCAGGAAGCTGTCCCAGCGAAGCCAAAAGAGCCCGACCCGCCGAAACCGCCGGAGCCCGAGGCACATGTGCCGGCGCCGCCCGCGCTGCCGGCCGCATTCCGCCTGCTGCCTTTGGAGAAGGTAACGGTTTACCCAGGCAAGAGCATCACCGTTGCCGTGGTTCTGGACCGGAACGGCTGCCAGGGGCCTGTCGTCGTCACCCTGGACGGGTTACCGCGGGGGGTGTCGGCACTGCCGGCCATCATTGCCGCCGATAAGGACCGGGTGGCGGTGGAATTGACAGCTGCTGCCGACGCCCTGGTGGCGACCGCGACGGGCCGGGTCCGGGCCGTGTTTGGTGACCGCAAGGCGGAGCAACCGCTCAGCGTCGCCCTGACGCGGCCGGTTGGGGAAGTGTGCTGTCTGGTCGAGCCGAGCAAAGGCGGGATGTCAACCTGGGCGTCCGGAGACCTGGTCGTCACCTCAAACTGTATCATCGACGCCGTGGCGCTATCTCCGGACGGGAGCCGCGCTCTCACGTACGCGCACCGACAATACCTGCGTTTGTGGGACCTGAAAACTGGGAAGGAGATCCGGCGCTTCTTCGAGAAGCTCGATCCCGATGACCAGCAGATGATGGCCGCCGTGCCGGCGCAGCAGCGACAGGAGTGGCTCAAACAGAACCGCCGAGGTCCGGACCTGGTTAGTTTCCTGGCCTTTTCGCCGGATGGTCACCGGGCGATCTCCGTGGCGGACCGCGAGACCATTGTTTGGAACGTGGAAACGGGGGCAGAAGCCTTCCGGCTGAAAGGCGGGAATGTCTTTGGCACTCAGGCGGCGGTCTTTTCCCTGGACGGCCGCACACTCCTGACGAACGAGGACTCGATGCAGACCTTCCGCTTCTCGAGTGCGCTGACCGGGAAGGAGGTCGGGTCCTGCCGGTACCGCAAAGAATGCCTGGCCGTGGCCTTTGCTGCGGACGGGAAGAACATTGTGGGAGGGGGCCGGAGCGAGATCTTCGTCTGCGACCCGACCGGGAAGGAATTGCGCCAGTTCAATCTGCGGGGAGGAGTTTATAACGGCGTCGATTCCATGGTGTTTTCAGCCGACGGCCGCCGCGCCCTGACGCTAGACCGGGGCACCCCCATGCGCTTGCTGGACCTCGAAGCGATGAAGGAACTGCTCACCCTCCCGAAGGACGAGGGCGCCACGTGCGTTGCCATCTCACCGGACGGCCGCCTGGCCCTTTCCGGGGACTGGCAGGGGACTTTGCGGCTGTGGGACCTGGAAACGGGGAAGGAACGCCGCCGCTTTGACGGGCATGCGAAGATGATCAAGTGCGTCGTGTTTGCGCGCGACAGCCGCCACGCTCTCAGCGCGGGGTGGGACGGCACCGCCCGGCTGTGGGACCTGTCGAAGTGAGGTCGCACTGGGCCCGCGGCTGCGCATCCTTGAGCCGGGCGGCCGGCGCCGGTCAACGAATCAACTGTTCCGAAAGCGCGATGGGGATCGAACATGAGCGAGTGTCCGTCGCGAAACCACTTGCTGCTATTGCTGGCCGAACAGCTCCCTGCCCCGGAGATCGAGCGAATTGAGGCGCACGTGGAGACCTGCGCTCGCTGCCAGGAAACCCTGGACGATCTGTCCAGGGTCAGCCTGACCGGCCCCAGGACGCGGGCCACGGGCCCCGAGCCTCGCCCCGAGTTCCTGCGCCGGCTGCGCGAGGCGACTCCCGACGCCAGGGGTGCCCCCGGCCGGACGAACGGCGTCACGCCGGCAGCCCCGCCTCCTGCTGGTCCTGTCGCTCCGGCTGCAGCAGAGGACTTGCCGGCGGTGGTGGGCTATGAGATCCTTGGCGAGCTGGGCCGGGGCGGCATGGGCGTCGTTTACCAGGCGCGGCATGTGAGGCTGGGGCGGTTGGTGGCGCTCAAGGTTCTCCTGGCGGGGACGCACGCCAGTCCGCAGGACCTGGCCCGCTTCCGGGCCGAGGCCGAGGCAGTCGCCCGCTTGCAGCACCACAACCTCGTCCAAATCCACGAGGTGGGCGAGGCGAGGGGCTACCCCTACCTGGCGCTGGAGTACGTGGACGGCGGCAGCCTGGCCGACCGGCTGCGCGGCACCCCCCTGCCCGCCCGGGAGGCCGCACGGCTTGCCGAGACGTTGGCGCGGGCCGTCCACGCCGCCCACGAGCACGGCATCATCCACCGCGACCTGAAGCCGGCCAACGTGCTCCTCACCACGGACGGCACGCCCAAGATCACGGACTTCGGGTTGGCGAAGCAGCTGGACGGAGTCACCCTGCACACGCAGACGGGGGTGATCCTCGGCACGCCGGACTACATGGCGCCGGAGCAGGCCGAGGGCAAAGCGGTCGGGCCGGCCGCGGACGTGCATGCCCTGGGCGCCCTCCTCTACGAGATGTTGACCGGCCGCCCGCCCTTCGTGGCGGAAAATGCGCTGGACACACTGCTGCGGGTGCGGCTGGAGCAGCCGGTACCGCCCTCGGTCCTGCAGCCGAAGCTCCCCCGCGACCTCGGCACCATCTGCCTGAAGTGTCTGCGCAAGTCGCCAACCCAGCGCTACGCCAGCGCGCTGGCCCTGGCGGAGGACCTGCGACGGTTCCTGAACGGGGAGCCGGTGCAGGCCCGACCGGTCGGCCGCCCGGAACGGCTCTGGCGCTGGTGCCGGCGCAACCCGGCCGTGGCCGTTCTTGGTACGGTCGTGGTGCTATTGCTGCTGGCAGTGCTCGTGGTTTCTTCCTGGTCGGCCCTCCAGTTACGGCAAGAGCGCAACGCCGTATTGGCCACCAACGTCGAGGCCTTGCTGACTGCGGCCCCGGACGGCGTGCCCTTCATCCTGGAGACGCTGAAGAGTCGCAAAGCCGAGATACTGCCGAACCTCGAAGAACGCTCGTGCCGCCCGAGGAGGATGCTGGTTGAGCGGCTCCGGCTGAACGTGGCAGTGGCCGCCCTGGGTGAAGGCCGCGCGTCCGAGTTGTGCGCCCTGGCTGCCGATGCCGAAACGCCCCCCTCAGAGTCCTTCAATCTGATGCTGGGCCTGAAATGCTGCGGACGGCAAAGGGTGGTAGAGAAGCTCGACGCGCTCTATCGGCAGTCGAACGACGAGACAGTCCGCTGCCGCCTGAGCATCGCCCTGCTGGAGTTGGGCGACCCCCGGGCTGCCCAGGCCGAGCTCGCCTTGAAGGCCAACCCTGCCGCGCGGGTCCGCTTCATCCACCTGTTTCCGGGCTGGCACGGCGACCTGGCCGCCGTCCTGAATTTACTGCGATCCGTGGACGACTCTGCCTTTCGCAGCGGCCTGTGCCTGGCACTGGGCAGCATCGATCCGGCCCGACTCCCTGCGGATACACAGCGAACTCTGGACACCGCCCTGGCCGAGTTGTACATCTCGGCCCCGGACGGTGGGACGCATAGTGCCGCCGACTGGGCTCTGCGCCACCGACATGCTTCCTTGCCGGTGATCCCTGCCAGCCGAGGCCCGGTTGCAGGACGCCAGTGGTTTGTCAATCGTCAGGGCATGACGCTGATAGCCATCGAACCGGGACTGTTCCACCCAAGCGACTACGAGCAGCCCGCGTCCGGGGACGGACCTCTGCAGACCGTGGTGCTGACGCGCCCTTTCTTCATGGCCGATCAGGAAGTGACGGCGGAATGGTATCGCCGCTTCCTGGACTCGGACGACCATCCGGAAGGGGAAAAGCTGACCAACACGGCCTGGCAGAAGGAGCTGACCGACTCGGTAGCCACCTTGGACTGGAACAGGCCGGTTCTGAGCCATTCGTTGGCCAACGTGGACTGGCCCAGCGCCATCCTGTTCTGCAACTGGCTCAGCCGGGCGGAAGGCCGGACGCCGTGTTACCGGCCGAATGCCTCCGGGCGCCTCGGCCTTACCTGCGATTTTCGGGCGAATGGGTATCGGCTGCCGACCGACTCCGAGTGGGAGTACGCTTTTCGTTGTGGGACGACCACGCGGTTTGTCACCGGCGACGATGTCAGTCGGATGCTGGATTATGGCCGCGTTTTCGCGACCAGTCCCGATTCGGGGAAGATGTTCTACCCGAATCCCTGGGGTCTGTTTGATATGCTGGGCAATTGGTGGCAAATGTGCTGGGACGACGGCTACGCCCCGCAGGTCCCGGGACTGGCTATCAATCCCGTCGGCGCAGTGGGGACTCTTCACAGGATCCGTGGAGGCTCTTTCGATGCGGGCCTGTTCCATTTCCACGGGTCATACCGATCCAGCACTGGCCCCTGGAGTAACTCTCTCATGCGCCTGGTTTGCGGACCTTTGGAGGCGGATGCCGCTCAAGACGACAAGACCGCCACTCTGAGCACCCTGACCCGGTGGCTGGAGCGCTTCCCGGACTCGCGGCCGCAGGACTGGAAAGAGCGTGGCCGCCTCTATGCTGAGCTGGGCCAGCACGAGAAGGCTGCCTCGGATTACGTCCACGCGCTGGAACTGGCGCCCCGCTCCTCCTGGATCGCGGATGAAGCGGCTCAGCACGATGAGGTATTCGACCGCGTCGTCAAGGTTCGCCCCCGAGACGCAGTCCTCTGGTGGAGCAGGGTCGGCTGGATGGGTCGCCAGGGCCGCTGGCGCGAAGCAGCAGAGGCCACGGGGAAGTCGCTCGAACTGGATCCCACCAACATCTGGGCCTGGTATTACGATGCGCCCCTTCGCTTGCAAACCGGCGACCTGAAAGGCTACCGGCAGGATTGCCAGGAGATGCTGAGGCGATTCGGGGATACAACCGACCATTACCCGGCGGATCTGACGGCCAAGACCTGCCTTCTGTTGCCGGAAGCGGTGCCGAACCTGAACCCCGTCCTGAAGCTGGCCCGCCGCCCCCTCGCCGGCACAGAGAAGGATGCGGCATACCCCTGGTTCCTGGCCTGCAAAGCGCTGGCCGACTACCGCGCCAGCCAGTTCGACGCAGCCGTCGCGGGCATCAATCAGGTGGCCCCGAACCCGAACGGCGGGACGCTGGATGCCACGGCCTACGTCATCCTTGCACTGGCCGAACACCGCCGCGGTCGTCTAGCTGAGGCCCGCAAGGCGCTCGATCGGGCGCAGGCAAACCGGATTCAGAGGTGGTTCCAGCTCGGTCGCGGCCAGCAACCTGTTGGGGACTGGGGCGACTGGCTGCGCTACGAGGTGCTCCGTCGTGAGGCTGAAGCGGTGATCGACCTGGACCGGCACTAACGGCGCTTGCTGGACGGCCTGCCCCTGGCCGAGCACATGGACCGCGCCACTTGCGTGGCTTGCCGCATTGCCGCACTTCCCCGCTTCACTCGCCAGCGCGGTTGAAGAGCGGGCCTAACTCGAGAACCTTGAGCGGCAGCGCGGAGGACGGTCCCTTGCCGAAGGCCAGGTGCAGCTTCAACGCCGCCGGCTCGAAGACCATTGTTTGGATGGTCCAGTCGCCCTGGTTGGCCGCGTGCAACTGCTTGACCACGGCTTGCAGATCGAGCGTCGCCGACTGTCGACTCCTGTCCAGGACATCATAACGCCAGCACTCCTTGTTCACCGCCAGGTCTCGGGAGCGGAAGTGATTGGTGCAGTAGCACAGCCCTTCGGCCGCCGGGCGCACGACCAGGCTCTTTGGCGTGAGTTCAAAAACGGCACCATGCTCCTTGTCGCAAAGCGTCAGGGCTGCCAACCCCGTCACTTTCAGCGACCGTAGCAGTTTCTCGGCGTCCGCAACCGTCGTACATTCCTCCAGCACCCGGCGAAAGGCGAGGAACTTCGGCGTCCCCTCCGGGTCGAACCGCGGCGCGCCATCGGCCGTCTGAGTGATTTCATTCATTGTCAACGCCAGGCCGGCGTCGTTCATGCCCGAAAACACCCCCACGAAACCGGGAAAGCCGATCGACGCGAAAGCATGCTTCGACCTGGGTCTGTGGACGGCGACGAGCGTGTACTCGTAGACTCGGCCGATTGGTGGGCCATCGAGGTTGCGACCAAATAGCGGCGCGTGCGCGGCGCTGCGGCCTGGTTCAACGACGAGCGTCGAGCAGCCTGCGACCGAGCGCAGTTCGAAGATCGTGTTGACGAGGACGAGCAGATCGCGGTCGACGCCGGATGCCTTGATGAGCGCCTCGAGTTCCGCCCGGTTCGGTTCCGGGTAGCGCACCAACAAGCCATTGCCCGCCTTGACCAGCAGCGGGTAAGCCAGCTGCCAGCCTCGGTAGGCGAGGTATGCCTTCATGATGGCTGGCATCTCCGCGGCCGGCTTGACGGTGAGCACGCCGAGTTGCTCGCCCATCTCGGCCTGTGTGCCCTCGACGACCACAACAGGGATACCGTTGGCGTACTTCAAGAAGCCTTTGCCGTGCGTGGCTTCCGGATACCGAAATGGTTCCGCGGAGCTTGCGGCACCCGTCAAGAATAGGCAGATGACCACGACGGGGAGGAGACGTCGCGCCTGGAACATCGATCGAATCCCCTGCTAGGCTGGGCGAAGTGGTGACTGAGGGACTGGCTGCATCCTACCTTGGTAAGTGGGCCCAAGCCATCGAGAATTGGAGGCTATGGCCTTCAATCGGGATATGTCGCCGGAGGAGGTGCAACGAAGGAATGTGCTTAGCCCGGACACGCAGCGGAGCGCGCCGCCCATGCTGCACCGCGCGTCCCGGCGCTACTGGGTGTAACGTCACGGCATCGGTACGTGGTGGTTCCATTCCATGAGATAACGGCTGGCCCGTTCGCGTATACGCATGTCACGCGTGTCACCGGCCAGCTTCACGAGCAGCTGCCGGCCTTCATCGCCATAGGAACGCACGTCGCCCACCGTCAGACTCTCCAGGCTGACTCGCCGGGTGTCCACCGACGGACTGTCGAGGCCGCGCAGCAAGTATGGCCGGCCCTCGGCACCCAGGACGTGCAGCGCCCAGCCGGCTCGCCACAGTTCGCTCAGGTCCCTGCCGTTGAGGACCTGCCCCCACTGGTCGGCGGTCCGTCCTTGGTAAAGCGTCTTCGTCTTCACCTGTCGTGACGCCGGGGCGGGGGCCGCCGGTGCTGGTGCGGCGGTCGATCGCGGTGCCGCCGGTTCGCTCTCCGTCTCGTTGCTGCCCGGAATCGCATGGCGCGGCGGTCTGCCCTCGCAGCCGAGCAGGCACAATCCCAGAACGATCGGTGTTAGCAGATGGGGCTTGTTCATGTAACCTCCTCTGCCGCAGTGCAATGGCCGGATGCGGCATGGAACGCTGTGGTCCCTGCTTTTCGAGTCTACCCGATCGCACCTGCCGGCTGCACGCCGACCTGCGCTCGTTTTTTTCATTCGTCATTCGTGGCGCCGGCTGCTACCCTAACTTTTGGCAGAATGTGACTATTCCGAATTTCTGGAAGCAGCGGCGAGGGAGACTGATGTTTCTGCGAATGGCCAGGCGGATGCTGCTGGAGACGGACAAGCGACTGTTGTTGAAACTGGCCTGGAACATGGGCTGGAAGGGGATGCAGTCGATCGAGCGGCACAAGCGGCGCGTCAAGCGCGGCGAGTTCTTTCCCCCGTTCCTGTACGTCTCGATCATCAACAGCTGCAACCTGCGCTGCCAGGGCTGCTGGGTGGACGTGGCCGCCAAGCAGGAGACTATCCAACCCGACGCCTTTGACAAGCTCGTCCGTGAGGCGAAGGCGATGGGCAACGTCTTCTTCGGTATCGTCGGCGGCGAACCATTCATGCACCCGCACCTGCTCGACCTGCTCGAACAGCACCCCGACTGCTATTTCCAGATCTTCACGAATGGCCAGTTCATCACCGACGAGAAGGCGAAACGGCTGCGCAAGTTCGGCAACGTGACGCCGCTCATCAGTGTCGAGGGGACGGAGATTGTCAGCGATCAGCGCCGCGGCCGCAGCGGTGTCCTGAGCAAGACGATGGAAGGCGTCCGCAACTGCCTGAAGAACAAACTGTTCACCGGCGTCTGCACGAGCCTTTGCCAGACGAACATCGACGATCTGCTCACGGAGAAATGGATCGATCGGCTGATCGAGATGGGCGTGATGTACACGTGGTTCCACGTCTACCGGCCGATGGGACCGGCCGCCACGCCGGAGTTGTGCCTGACGCCCGAACAACAGCGCCGGGCACGCCGGTTCGTCGTCGAGATGCGGGCGAAGAAGCCGATCATCATCGTCGATGCCTATTACGATGGCGAGGGGCAGGCATTGTGCCCTGCAGCGACCGGGCTCAGCCATCACATCAATCCGTGGGGCGGCATCGAGCCGTGCCCAATCGTGCAGTTCACGAAGGAGTCGATCCACAGCAGCGAGGCTGATAGCCGATCGTTGCGCGACAAGTTCCTGCAGTCGGACCTGCTGCGCGATTTCCGGCAGCTGGCGCAATCGACGACGCGCGGCTGTATCGTGCTGGAGCGTCCGGAACTGCTGAAGTCGCTGGTCGAGAAGCACGGCGCCCGTGACGCGACGGCGCGCGGCACGGCGCTGGCCGAGTTGGCAGCCATGGAGGTGCGGACGTCGCAGTACAGTCCCGGCAACGAGGTGCCGGAGAAGAACTGGATGTATCGGTTGGCGAAGCGCTACTGGTTCAACGATTTTGGGGTCTACCGAGGCCAAGATCATAGTCGAGCGTCCGCCCCAGCTGTGCTTTCAAAGAACGCGCCGGCAGTCGTCTCTCAGTCTTGAAAATTGACTCCTGACCGGGTAACGGGCCCTCGTGCGCATTTCTCAGGCCGATTCGTGGGCGTTCGGGTTGCGAACGCTCCTATGACTGGCCCATGCACAACCTTCGATCCGGGTTGCTCTACCGCTGATCCGAGGGTATACCCTCCACCACGCGGGGATCTTCTCCCGCCGACCCAACACCGGCTCGCCCCCGGTGCTCCCCCATCTTCGGAACAGAGGGCCCCACACATGCGCGCACGCTTTTCCAGATCTGTCGCCCTGCTCGCAGCCTTTCTCCTGACTGTGGCCGCGTCGCCAGCCCGCGCCGATGGGGCGCAGGAGAAGGTTGATACCCGCTCCTATGCGGTCGCCGACCTGATCGTCCCGCTAACCCATGCCCACGCCGGCAAGCCAGGGAAACCGGGGAAGCCGGAGGCGACCCACGAAGAGCGGCTCATCAAGCTGATCGTGCGCGCCGTGGAACCGGCGACCTGGCAGGAGAACGGCGGCCGCGGCACCATCGATTACTATCCCCTGTCGATGACGCTCGTCGTCAGTCAGACGCCGCAGGTCCACCGGCATCTCACCGAACTGCTCGCCAACCTGCGCAAGGCGCAAGATACGGAAGTTGCCCTCGAGGTACGGTTCCTGACCGTCCCGGAAGGATTCTTCGAGCGGCTCGGGGCGAACTTCGAGGTCCGGCCCGGCCATGTCGCCGTGATCCAGCATGCCGGCGAGGATTGTTTGGAACGCATTGGCAGCGACTCCCCGAGCACGAATAACCCGAAAGAATGCTCCGAGAAACAGATCCAGGAAGCCGTGGCATCGAACTCTGCGATGGCGTTCCTCAACGACGACCAGGTTCACAAGCTCATGGAGGCCGTACAGGGCGACCAGCGTGCGTGTGTCATGCAGGCGCCGAAGATCACGCTGGCCAATGGCCAGGCGGGCACCATGAACATTACGGACAAGCAATTTTTCCTGACAGGCGTGGACGTGGTGCGCGACGGCGAGCACGTCATCATCCACCCGAAGAACGAGCCGAAAACGACCGGCTTCCAGATGCTGGCTCAGCCGGTCGTGTCTGCGGACCGGCGCTATGTCCAGCTCTTCCTGAAGATCAACCAGACTGACCTGACGTCTGCCGCGGTGCCGCTGATGCCGGTCACGATCCCGGACGGCGTCAGAAAGGGTGAATCGCTTACCCAGTACGTCCAGCAGCCGACGTTTTCGACCCTGTCCGTTGAGAAAAGAGTCGCCATCCCCGACGGCGGCACGGTCCTCTTCGGTGGCTCCCGCAAGACGGTCGAGACGCAGCCTGGCTCGGACTCACCGGTCCTCAGCAAAGTCCCCTACATCCATCGCCTCTTCCGCAACGTCGGCCATAGCCGCGAGTCGCAGCTCGTCTTTGTGCTGGTGACGCCGCGGATCCTCGTCAACGAGGAAGCGGAGGTCCAGATCGGGAAGACGACGCCGCGCGGTCCGTACCTTCCGCGACCCCTGAGCCACGCCAGCCACGCCGACGTGACCGCTTGCCCGAAGCTAAAGGATGCCCGCTACGCGGATGCGGCCATGGAGGAACAGGAACCGCCGGTCCGCCCTGCGGAGTTTGAAGGTGGCTTCCGGGGCACGCCGCCGTCGATGACGAAGGTGCTGACGGCACTGCTGAAGGCGTACGACGAGGCATGCGCGGAGGGCCGTCTCGACGATGCGGACAAGCTCGCCCGGGCGGCACTGACGTTCGATCCGACGTGCTTCCGCGGGAAACGGTAACGCGAACTCGCAGAAATGGCAGCCTTGTTTGTCCCTTTCTTACCCAGGGACAAGCAAGGCTGCTTGTCCTTACCCCTACGCAATCCCTTGCGGCCAGGTGTCGCGTGGCTCGTAGCCGAGAAGCTCTTTTGCCGGTGCCAGGTCGTAGACTTCATGGCGGACGGGACGGCTGCACGCATAGACGACGGCGAAACGCAGGTCGGCGGGCGCCTCGACGGCGCAGGCAAAGAACCGCCCCGCGTCCCCGGGACTGAGATAGACGTCCTGGCCCCATTCCGTGCGCGTCAGTTCCTCGATGTGCTCCTGGTTCCGCGGGCACCAGCCAAGGCGCACGGCAATGACACTCAGGCCGTGTCCTTCGGCGTAGGCCCGACCCGCCGCTTCGAGGAAAACCTTGCCGGCCGCGTACCAGGCACGCGGCGTCGGCTGGACGTCGATGCGGATGGGGAGCGGTCCGGTGAAGCGCTGCCACCACACAACCTGGCCGCTGCTGGCGAGCACGAGCCGGCGCACGCCGGCCAGTCGCGCCGCCTCGAGAATGTTGTAAACGCCGACGATGTTATTCGGCAGCAGTTTCGTCAGGAAGTCGTCGTCGTCGGGCGTGGCGGCGAGATGGACGAGGGCGCTGGTCCCGGTCGCGGCGCGCTCGACAGCCGGGGCGTCGGTAATGCTGCCGATGACGCTCTCGTCTGCGCCGGGAGTGGGCAGGAGGTCGAGGCCGCGCACGGTATGGCCGCGTGTCTTGAGGGCGCGAACAACTGCCTGACCAATGCGGCCGGCTGAGCCCGTCACGAGAACGCGGGAAGCGGGGCCCATGGATGCTGCCTCCTCCGAGTGCCTTGGAAGGATGATTCTGGAGCCAGTGTAGCGATTGCGTTCCTCCTATCCGCTCGATGCGAGTTTTCCGTGTTTCCCCGACAAATCTTTCGCAAACACTCCATCTTGCCGCGCTCGTCGGTTCGCGTTCCCCACTTTTTGTCCGGCGGGAGACGCGTTTTGCGTTTATCCTATCAGGTAGTAGATTCGCCGGTTCTGTACGAGGTCCCTCGTCATGCGTCATCCACTGCTTCGTCGTCTCAAGGTCCTCCTCGGTCTCGGCCTCATCCTCCTTGCTGCCCGGCCCGGCTGGGGTGCGGCGCTCCCCGACAACACCATCCTCCAGCGCACCCGAGAATCGAGCGCCTGGATTCTCAATCAGCAGGGCAAGGAGAGCTTCATCACCGGCACCGGCTGGGTTTTCGATGCCGCCAACCGCCTACTCGTCACCAACGATCACGTCGTCGGCGACAGCGTCAAGGTCGCGGTCATGTTCCCGCTCTACCGCGACCGGCAGTTGCTCAGCGACAAGAAAGATTACCTGAAGTTTCTCGCCAAAGGCGAACACATCTTCCGCGGCACCGTTCTCGCTACCGACGCCAAGCGCGATCTGGCGTTGATCCAACTCGACCATGTGCCGCAGGTAGCAGCCCTACCCCTGGCGAAGGAGAGTTCCAGCAAGAACGAACGGGTGTTCATCATCGGCAATCCCGGCGATAGCAAACAGCTGTGGGCGACGAATTCCGGCAGCGTCGAGCACGTGGCGTCGGAAGTGATCATCGAGGCGAATACGGGGCTGCAGGTCAAGGCGAACATCCTGCGCGTCCAGATGGTGCAGCCGATCAAGCCGGGCTATAGCGGCGGTCCCGTGGTCAACGAGCGCGGCGAGATCGTCGGCGTGACGACCGTCAAGGCGGCCGGGCTTGGCGGCGGCTGCATCGACGTCAGCGAGATTCGGACCTTCGTCGAGGAGGCCCGGCGCGTCGTCAACCCAAAGACGTCCGCCGACTACAAGAATGCCGGCTCCTACCATAGCAATCAGAAGCGCTACGACCGCGCCCTCGAGTTCTTCACGAAGGCGATCCAGCTGTTGCCGACTGACCCCGAAGCGTACGTCTTCCGCGGATCCGTCCACATCAAGCAGGGCAATTACGACCTGGCCATCAAGGAGTACGACCGAGCCATTCAGATCAATTCCAAGTACGCCTGGGCCTATAACAACCGCGGCGACGCCTACCGGTTGAAACGGCAGTACGATCGTGCCCTGCGCGATTTCAACAACGCCCTGCAATGCAACGCTGACTACGCCTTTTCCTATTACAATCGCAGTCTGGTCTACCGCGCCCACAATGACCTGGAACAGGCCAAGAAAGACTATCAGAAGGCGCTGACGCTGGCACCCACCCTGGCCGACTACCAGCCGGAAGTGCCGCGCGACGAGCTGAAATACCTGGATCGCTACGTCCGCAAGTATTTGCCCGACGACGTACAGGCCGTCCTCGCCGTGAATGTCCGGGAACTGCTCGACGCGCCGGCGGCGAAACTGTATCGGGCGAAAGTCGAGGAACTGCTCAAGAATGAGTCCCTGCTGCAGGTAACGCTGACGGGCCTGGCCATCGATCCGTTCCAGGACCTGTCGCGGATTTTCGTGGCCGGTTCGAGCCCTGACGGCAAACTGTTCGGCCGGTGGCGCCTGCTCATCCAGGGACGCTTCGATCCAGACCGCTTCCACACACTCGCAAACGACTATTTCGGGACCCAGAAAGTAGCCGATAGCTTCGGCGGCCAGTATCGCATCTACGAGATCAAGAAGGACAGCGGCCTGCTGCCCGGTTACTTCGCGCTGGTCAACAGCACGCTTCTCGTGTACTCGCCGAATCAAGAGGAAGTGGTCGATGCCTTGACGAAAGGGGCCGGCTGGAAGAGGACGGCGCTTGAACACGACGAAGTCCAGGAATGCCTGCGCCGGGTGAACATCAAGCAACCACTCTGGCTGCTCGCGCTCGGCGGCGCCCTTGTCAACAAGGGCGTTGCCGCAGACAAGGCGTTCGGTCTGCAGAGCCTTACGGGAGGCTTCACCCTGGACCGGGATGCGCGGGCTGAGTTTGTCGTCAGCGCCGTCGATGAGAAATCGGCACCCGACCTGGAGAAGGAGATTGCAAAGGACCTGCCAAAACTGGTGGAGTCTCTCAACGGCCAGGCCACCAAGAACAAGGAACTGGCGCCCCTGGTCGAGTTGCTCCGGGCCCTGCGCCTGACGAGGCGTGGCGATAGCATCATCATCAAGGGCCGGGTGCCGGGGGCGACGCTCGAGCCCGCGGTGCGGAAGACGCCGTAGCAGTCGGAGGGAATCGTGCTCGTCGATCTCGTGCAAACCACCACGCGCGATGGTGTACGCCTTGACGGTACGTACCTCGGCCCGGCGACCGCCGCCTCGCCAACCCTAGGCGTCGCTGCGCTCTGCTGCGTCCACGGCACGGGCGGTAATTTCTACACCTCAACGTTGTTCGAGAGCTTCGCGGAACTACTGCTGCCCCAGGGCTGCGGCGTGCTCTGTGTCAACACGCGCGGCCACGACGGTATCAGCAATGCCTCCACGCCACGCGGAGGACGGCGCCTGGGGGCCGCCTACGAAGTGGTGGACGATTGCCGGCATGACCTCACCGCCTGGCTGGAGTGGCTGCGGCGGCGGGTTGGTCCGCGCGTCGGCTTGCTGGGACACAGCCTCGGGGCGGTGAAGTGTCTGTATGCGCTGGCCCAGGAGCCGCAGCTGGGCGCCGCGTGTGTACTGGCTGTGTCGCCGCCGCGGTTGTCCTATTCCTGGTTCTGCGCCAGTCCGGAAGGTACGGCCTTTCTCGAAACCTATCGCCGCGCGGACCAACTGCTGCAAGGCGGCGAGCCGGCGGCACTGCTCGACGTGAAGCTGCCGCTACCGTTCGTCATCACGGCCGCGGGTTACGTGGAGAAGTACGGTCCAGACGAGCGCTATAATTACCTGAACTTCGTGAACGGTGTGCCTTGCCCCGTGCTCGTCACCCTGGGGAGCGTCGAGGTCGCCGGCAACATGGCCTTCCGAGGCGCGCCGGAAGCGCTCACGGCGCTGGCCGTGCGCTACCCGCGCATCGAGTCGGCGACGATCGCCGGCGCGGACCATTTCTATACGGGTGTGCGTGCGGACCTGGTCGCGCGTGCGGAGTCGTGGTTGCGGACAACCTTCGCCGTGTAGCTGCGACGCGCAGCACACCGGCTACACCAGCACGTCCTTCACTACCGTGCCATGCACGTCAGTCAGCCGGTAGTCGCGTCCCTGAAACCGGAACGTCAAGCGCGTGTGGTCGATACCCAGGCAGTGCAGGATCGTGGCGTGCAGATCGTGGACGTGGACTGGGTCCCGCGTGATGTTGTAGCAGTAATCATCGGTCGCACCATGGCTGACACCCGCCTTGATGCCGCCGCCGGCGAGCCAGATCGTGAAGCAGCGCGGATGATGATCGCGTCCATAATCTTCCGCGGTCAGCGTCCCCTGACAGTAGACGGTGCGGCCGAATTCGCCGCCCCAAACGATGAGCGTGTCGTCGAGCAGGCCGCGCTGCTTCAGGTCCAGAACCAGCGCCGCCGACGGCTGGTCCGTGTCGCGGCACTGGCCGGCGATTTGTTTAGGTAGGTGAGTGTGCTGGTCCCAGCCCTTGTGAAAGAGCTGGATGAAGCGGACGCCGCGCTCGGCGAGGCGGCGAGCCAGCAGGCAGTTCGCGGCAAACGTCCCCGGCTTCCGCGCCTCGGGACCGTACATCGCAAAGACGTGGTCCGGCTCCTGCGACAGGTCGGTCAGTTCCGGCACGGACGTCTGCATGCGGTAGGCCATTTCGTACTGGGCGATGCGCGTGGCGATTTCCGGATCGCCGGCCTCTTCCAGTTTCATCTGATTCAACGTGGCCAAATCGTCGAGCATGCGCCGGCGTGCGGCCTCGTTGAGACCGGCCGGGTTGCTCAGGTACAATACCGGCTCCTTGCCGCCGCGCAGCTTGACGCCCTGGTAGCGCGTCGCCAGGAAACCGCTGCCCCAGAGGCGATCGTAGAGCGGCTGATCGGTTGGGTTGCCGCTGCCCTGCGAGACCAGGGCGACGAAGGCAGGCAGGTCATGGTTCTCGCTGCCGAGGCCGTAAGAAGTCCAGGCGCCGATGCTTGGCCGGCCGGCGAGTTGGGCGCCGGTCTGGAAAAAAGTAATGGCGGGGTCGTGGTTGATCGCCTCGGTGTACATCGACTTGATGAAGCAGAGGTGATCGACGACGCGGGCGGTGTTTGGCAGCAAGTCGCTGACCCAGGCGCCGCTCCTGCCGTGTCGGGCGAAGCGGAACCGGCTCGGCGCGACGGGAAAGCTGGTCTGAGTCGCGGTCATGCCGGTGAGACGCTGGCCCATGCGGATCGAGTCGGGCAACTCGGTGGCGCGGAGGCTTTGCAGGAGCGGTTTGTAATCGAAGAGGTCCATCTGCGACGGAGCGCCGGACTGGAAGAGGTAGATGACGCGCTTCGCTTTCGGCGCGAAGTGCGGCAGGCCGGGCAAACCACCAGTTGGCGAGCGCCTCTCAGCTGCGGCAAGGTCGCCATGGAGGAGCGATGCCAGCGCGGCAACGCCGAGGCCTGTGTGGCCGAAGAAATGGCGGCGGGTGAGCAGCAGCTGGTGTTCGCGCAGCGGGTGCATCGCTTACTCTTTCGTAATCGTCTCATCCAGGTTCAGGATCAGACTTGCCACTGCCATGTATGCCGCGAGCTCGCTGGCGTCCAGCCTCTCGTTTCGCGGAAACTCGCCGGTGCTCAGCAGCAGCCGCGCCGTCCGTGGGGCCTTGCGATACTCGGCCAGGTGCCGCTGGTAATCCTCGACCAGCACGCGCAGTTCCGCCGGCTTCGGCCGCCGCGCCGTCGCCAATTGGAACGCCAAGGTAAGGCGCTCGGCCGGCGTCGTCCCTCCCTCCAGCATGATCCGCTGCGCCAGCACCCGCGCCGCCTCGACGAAGGTCACATCGTTCATCAGCGTCAGCGCCTGCAACGGCGTGTTCGTGCGCGTCTCGCGTACCACGCACGCCTCGCGGCCTGAGCTGTCGAAGGTCATCATCTCCGGCGGCGCTACCGTGCGCTTCCAGAACATGTACAGACTGCGCCGGTACAGGTTCTCGCCGTGGTCCTGCGCGTAGGCTACATCCGCCAATTCCTGCCACAGCGTTCCCGGTTGGTAGGGCCGCACCGATGGCCCGCCGAGCCGTTCCACCAGCAGACCACTTGCCGCCAACGCCTGGTCGCGAATCGTCTCGGCCGGCAGACGGAAGCGCGGCCCCCGCCCCAGCAGACGGTTCTCCGGGTCCTTTAGCAGCAGCACTGGCGTCACGCGCGACGCTTGCCGATAGGTCGCCGATGTGACGATGAGCCGTTGCATACGCTTGACGTCCCAACCGCTGCTGACGAAACTGGTCGCCAACCAGTCGAGCAGCTCCGGATGGCTCGGCCATTCGCCCTGGGAACCGAAGTCCTCCGCCGTTTTGACAAGGCCGGTGCCAAAGTACATCTGCCACCAGCGATTGACCGCGACGCGGGCCGTCAACGGATGAGCCGGGTCCACTAGCCAACGAGCCAGGCCGAGACGGTTGTGCGGTACTCCGGGCGACAGCGGCGCCAGCGCGGCCGGCACGTCCGGCGTCACCTGTGCGCCGTGCTTGTCGTACTGGCCGCGCACCAGCAGATACGTGGCGCGCGGCACCGGCAGTTCTTCCATCACCATCGTCGTCGGGAAACTCTCGACGAGCTGTTCCTTCTGCTGCCGCAATGCCCGGACCTGCCGATAAACCCGACGAATCGCCTCTGGTGCATCCTTTCCCAGGAAAGCGGCGCGGAGCTTGTGTACCTGCGGCGGGGTCCGCTTCTCCGCCGGAATGGCAACGAGGCCGGTTAGCGTGTCGGTGTTCGCCAGCAGTTCTGCATCCTCGGCCGACAGCGCGGCGTGGTAAACGCGCACGTCCTCGACGGCGCCGCGGAATCGGCCCTCCGGGCCGCCGCCGGCGCCGATGCGGAACGGCTCTTTCGTCTGGAACGTCTGGTTCAGGTCGTCGAGCAGCACCTTCAACTTCGCTGATTGACCGTCGACGTAAACCTTGATGCCGCCGGCCACGCGCGAGCCGTCGTAAGTCATGAGAACGTGGCGCCACGCGCCGGGCAGCAGCCGTTGCTCGGTTTCGACGCGCAGCGCGTCGTCCAGCCAGCGCTTGACCAGATGGACCTGCACCCTGCCCTCGCGCAGGCCAACGCCGTAGCCGTCCGCCTGCGGCTGATCGACCATGCGCGATGCGATGGTGCCGCCTCGCTCATCCGCTGCCCGGACCCAGGCCGCCAGCGAAAGCTTGTCGTAAAAGCCGAAATCACCCACGTCGCCCGCGTCGAGATAGCAATGACCGTCGAGGGCAATCGCGCGACCGAGCCGCCCGGAAACGTACTCCGGCTGCCCCTCGCGGCACTGCACGCCCCTGGCCGCGCCGTCGAGGGGGAAGTGAGCGACCAGCTCATTTGCCGGTGCCCAGCCGAGCGGCGGCGCGGTGATCGGGTTCTTCTCCCAGGCCGCCTGGGCCGCGGCCAGTTCCGGTTCCAGCCGGGCCAGGCAACTCTCGGCCGCAGTCAGCTGCTGCTCCAGGACTCGGAGTTGCTCTTGCTGCTGGGGCGTCGGCGCCTTGACCAGCGGTGGCGAATTGCCGTACTTCACTGCCTTCCCGCGCTCTGGAACGTTATTGAAGATAGCGAAGAGCTGATAAAACTCTTTTTGCGTGAAGGGATCGAACTTGTGGTCGTGACAGCGGGCGCAGCCGAGCGTCAGTCCCAGCCAGACCGTTGCCGTCGTCTCGACGCGATCGACGACGTACTCGACGGCGTATTCCTCCGGAATGATGCCGCCCTCGCCGTTGCCGCGATGGTTGCGGTTGAAGCCGGTGGCGATCTTCTGGTCCAGCGTGGCGTGCGGCAGCAGGTCGCCGGCCAGCTGTTCCACGGTGAACTGATCGAATGGCATGTTCTGGTTGAAGGCGTTGATGACCCAGTCGCGCCAGCGCCACATGAAGCGCTCGCCGTCGCTCTGGTAGCCATTCGTGTCGGCGTAGCGGGCGCCGTCCAGCCAGCGGCTCGCCTGCCGTTCGCCATAGCGCGGCGAACGCAGGAGCCGCGCGACGACCTTCTCATAAGCATCGGGTGATGGATCGGCGAGGAAAGCATCCACCTCTGCGACGGTCGGCGGGAAGCCAGTGAGGTCGAGCGTCGCGCGGCGAATGAGGGTTGTCCTGTCAGCTTCGGGAGACGGAGCGAGTCCCTCGGCCTCGAGGTGGGCGAGGACGAAGTCGTCGAGCGGGTTGCGCGGCCATTGACGGTGCTGCACCATCGGCAGGTTCGGCTGGCTGGGCGGCAGCAGGGACCAGTGTTTCTGCCATTTCGCGCCCTGTTCGATCCAGCGGCGCAGCAGTTCGACCTGACCTGCGGTCAGCTTCTTCCCGAAGGGGGCTGGCGGCATGCGCTGCTCAGCGTCGGCAGCAGTGATGCGTTGATACAGGGCGCTCCGCTCTGGCTTGCCGGGGACGAGAGCGCGGCGACCCTTGTGATCGGCGAGCGCCTCGGCTTCGACGTCGAGCCGCAACTGCGCCTTGCGTTTGTTCTTGTCGGGACCGTGGCACTGAAAGCAGTTCTCAGAGAGGATCGGCCGGACGTCGCGGTTGAACTCGACGAGTGGCGCTCCCGCAAACGTCCTGGCCGTACCGAGGACCATGCTGGTGGCCAGGCCCAACAGCAGCAGGCGAAACCGGGCTTTATCGCTTCGGCTCATCATCGATCGCCAGCCCCCCAGATGACGTCACTCGGCTGACCTTCGCAGGTGCCGCGCCGGACAGGCATGTGTTCCAGGGTACTCCTCGCCGGTAGCGATCACAAGACCTTGCCGCGCCGCGAACGATGGCTCCGCTTGCCAGGAAATGCTCGAATCGGCACGCCTCTCACCCATTCCCAAAGAACTCCGCGCTGCTGGCCAGGCTCACGGTGACGTCGCCGAGGCTGCGGCGCGACTTCACCCAACCGGCGATCTCCGCGTCGCTCGGCGCCACCGGGCGATGCAGCAGGTTAGGCACCCGGGTCACGAACGCCGTCGACGGCACCGCCGCATCGCTGAAGTACAGCCCACGCACAAAGAGTCGGCGGAACTCCGTGGAACGCGCAAAGAGTTCGGCGGTTTTGCGGCGTCCCAGGTGCGGTAGCAGGGCCAGCCAGATCCCCACTTCTGGCGTGCTGGCCGTCCGGCCGAGCAGCACGCCGTACAGTGCCTGGATGAAGTTGGTGTTCGTGTCGGCCGGCATTCCGACGAGCGTGTTGGCCCGGTTGCCGAACTCTGTCGAACTGAGGAACAGACCGATGACTTGCTCGAGCGTCTTGCCGTGCTGGAGGACCCGCACCCAGGCGTCCTCGTCGGCGGTCGAGGCCGCCCGGCCCAGCAAGCCGAGATATAGACGATCGACCAGCCGCTCCCGTCCCTCCCGCGAAGTGAGCAGTGTCTTGGCCACGACGCGCGGGTTGTCGTGAGCCAACTGATCGGTCCAGAAACTCAGCTCGCTGCCCTGCGCCGGGTTTGCGCTGCGCAGGAAGAAATCATCGTAAAGACGATCCACGAAGGCGCCATTGGCCGAGAGCGGCTGGCTCACGTCGATGCCACCGGTGCCGGCCGATACCACGCTCGCTGGATTGCTCAAGGTGAAGATGTTGTCGCGGGCGCTGACGGCGGCCGTGGTCGCCAGGGCGTTCGTCGTGGTGACGGCGAAGTGTCCCGCCGCGCCGGTGTAGAAGTGGAAATCGTTGCCGCCGAGGCTGCTCAGGCCGCCGCCGCCCGCGTCGATCAGGCCGAAGGCGTCGACATTGGGCGTGCCGTCGCCAACCACCTTGATCCCAATTAAGTTCTCCACGAGATCGTTATTGGCGATATTTGCCAATAGCGCGTTGCCTATCTTCTTCACCGTCTCGATGCCCGTCCCCTGGCCGTTTGTCTCGATACGGTTGTCCAGGAGGCGCACGCTGGCCGTAGCGTCCGGGTTATCGACCAGGATCCCGACGCTCGCGGCCCCTGTCAGGAGAAGGACGTTATTGCGCACTGTGAGCGAGAGACTGTCGTCCACCTGGAGTGCCGTGGTTGCGTTGGCACTGCCGACGAAGCGATTGCCGGCGATCACGGCACCATCGTCGCGATCGAGGTTCAGCATCAGCGTGGGCGTGCTGCTCATGAAGCTATTGTCGAGCACCTGGTCGCCGCTGGCGGAGGAGACGGGACCGTTGCCGAGGAAGACCTTGCCGCTGATGCGATTTCCGGACACCAGGTTGCCGCCATTGAGCTGTAAGCCGGTCTGCTGGTTCAGATCGACGAGCGTGTTGTTGCGGAGCGTCTCCTGCGTCTGACCGCTGCCGATCGTGACGTTATGCAGGTTGAGGTTTTGCAGAACGATGCCGTTCGCCGCCAGGATCAAGTTGCCCAGCTGGGGCAGGCTTAGCGGGCCGTTGTTCGGGTCGCCCTGGACGACGAGTGGCTTGTTGACAGTGGCGCCGCCGGGGACGGAGTTCGGCTCGATCTGGATCGTGTCTCCGCTGACAGTAACCGCGGCGTTGACGGCCGTCGCCAGATCGTGGAAGGTTGTGACGTTGTCGACCGGCTGGCTCAGCGGCACCACCATGCGCGTGGCCAGCAGGGTACGTTCTTCCAGCGGCTCGACCGTCAGGCGATGCTGGCGGGCCTTCCGCCGACCGGGTCTGGAATGGAACCATGAAACCATGTTCGACCTCCTCTCGTACATCCATCCGGTAAGGTTGTCCGTTCAGAGCCCAAAACATCGGCGCCCGAGTTGTTGTGCCCGGCGTTCTGGGCCCTGACTATACATGCTACCGGAGCAGGCATTTCGAAACAGGAATTGTTCGCGGTGGGCTGTGCGGCCGCCCAATCCCTCCACTATCTCCATTGCTCGCCGCGACGCCAGCGGGTATCGTAGCCTTTCGAGACCCACCGCAACGGCGCAGCGGAGAGCGACGGCATGAGCCACGGCACTCGCCCCGGACATACCCACCAGCACGCCTTCACCAACTTCAATGCCCTCGAGCGCGAAGGCCTCGTTCTGCTGAGCCGGCGCAATCTTCTCAAGGCCGGCCTCGCGGGCATTGCCGGGCTCAGTTTGCCTGGACTGCTCTGCAACCGCGCTCACGCCGCCGCCGAGGGACGACCTGTTCCCAGCGGCAAGAGCGTCATTCTCCTCTGGATGGCCGGCGGGCCGAGTCACATCGACACCTGGGACCCAAAACCGGACCGCCCCTTACAGAACCGGGGTCCCTTTGGCGTCATCGCCACCAAACTGCCGGGCGTCCACATCTGCGAGCACCTGCCGAAGCACGCGGCGATGCTCGACAAGTTCACGCTCATCCGCTCGGTCGATGCCCGCTTCAGCAACCACGAACCGAACATGGTCTTCCAGACCGGCAACACCGAGGCAGCGCCGCGCATCAATCCGAACGGCCACATGTATCCAGCCATCGGCTCGGTCGTCGCCAAGCACCACGGACCGAACCAGCCCGGCATGCCGGCCTACGCCGCCTTCATGGTGTCGCGCAGCCACCTCGCCTTCGGCGGCTACCTTGGGAAACAGTACGATCCCTTCATCGCCAACCAGGCGGCGAAGCTGCCCATCTACACGAACGTCGGCGCCGATACAGGCGGCACCACCGACGCCAACCTGTTTCGCCTGCCGCGCGAATTGAGCCTGGAACGCATCCATGAACGGCGCACGCTTCTGAAGGACTTCGATCGCCTGCGCCGCGCCCTCGATACCTCGGGCACGATGGCGGTGATGGATCGCTACGGCCAGCAAGCGGTGGAACTGGTCTCCGGGCGCCGCGCCCAGGAGGCCTTTGACCTGACGCGCGAACCCGCCGCCGTGCGCGACCGCTACGGCAAACATCTGTGGTGCCAGCAAGCGCTGCTGGCCCGGCGCCTCGTCGAGGCCGGCGTCAGCTTCGTCACCCTCGACCTGAGTTATCACTCCGCCTCCGGCACCTGGGACACGCACGGCGACAACATTCCTCCCTATGGCGGTATCAAAAGAGGTCTTGGCCCGCTGCTGCCCCTATTCGATCATCTGTTCACGACGCTCGTCGCGGACCTGGACCAGCGCGGCTTGCTCGACGATGTGCTGGTGATCGCCATGGGCGAGTTTGGCCGGACGCCGCTGATGGGGACGCAGGATAGCACGGATGGACGCAATCACTGGCCGGTCGTCATGTCGATGGCGCTGGCCGGCGGCGGCTTCCGGCATGGCCAGGTGATCGGCGCCACCGAGAAGGACGGCGGCACGATCAAGGAACGGCCCGTGACCCCGGGCGACCTGGCTGCGACAATCTATCAGCACATGGGCGTAGCGCTCGACACGACCTACCTCGATCCCACCGGCCGGCCGCGTTACGTCGTTCAGAACGGCCAGCCAATCACCGAGATGGTTTGAAACTGCTCTTCCATCCTGCAAGGGAAGTGGCTATGGAAGGGCCATTTCACCGCCAGGCCGCAACCGGCCTGGGGCGGCTCATGGAGGATAACGCCGTGCGCGATCCGGTCGAGAGGATGAGGAGGTTTGTCGAGGAGCAACAACAGGAGGCCCGGCTTGAGTACGCCCGGGCACTCTGGACACAACGGATTCCCGAACTGCTACCCACCCTCGAAGCGGTCGCCGAGGCGCTCAACGGCGGCCTGAATGCGGAGCAGTTCCAGACCACTCCGGTCGCCGTGTTGTCCGATCCGGCGCGCAATACCTTCCCGCTGGTCGTGGCCTTCAGCCCGCGGCAGGGACAGGACGAAACGGCCGCCAGCATCGTTTTCCGCTGCGAGGAGGACGGCAGCGTCCACGGCTATCGCTATCCCTTCCATCCCGTCATGGAAAGCGTCACGCCCGAACACTGCCTCGACCTCGGCGACCCCGCCAGCATCAGCGCCGACGAGCTCGGCAACGCCGCGGCCGACTTCCTCGAATGGGCGTCGGTCGGCGACGGCTGCCGCGGCGGCCGACTCTCCTTCGCGCCTTCCCCGGCGACGTTGCAGTTGAGTCTCGTTGCCGCGTAAGCTCTCCACAAGCGTCTGGTCTTGCCTGGCTATATAATGCACGGTACTGCGTACGTCGTTCCGTTAGCCGGCAGGCCGCGTTTGGGATGAAGGATGTCCTATCTCCTCCAGTACGTGCCGCACGTCGGGGTCATCTTCCTGGCCGAAACGCTGATCATCCTGTTCGTCATCCCCTGGGTGCTGCTGACGAAAAAGGACTCGAACTCCGCGGTCGCCTGGTGCCTGATCGTCGTGTTCGTGCCGTTCCTGGGAGCGCTCCTCTTCTGGGGCTTCGGTTATAACTACGTCCGCCGGCTGCGGCGCAAACGGCGGCACCGTGCCGCCTTTCGCCAGCAGCACCCGCCGCGCCGCCAGGCCGCTAACCGCGCCGCCGAGGACACGAACAGCAACGAATCGACCTGGAACAACCTCGGCCGACTTGCCCGCAAGGTCAATGCTTTCCCCATCAGTCACGGCAACAGCGTCACCTTCTACCACGACACCAACCAGGCATTTCCCGCCCTGCTCGATGCCATCGCCCAGGCCCGGCATCACGTCCACCTGGAATTCTATATCTTCCGGTGCGACGACACCGGCCGGCAGCTGGTAGACCGGCTAGCGCAGAAGGCAAAGGAAGGCATCGAGGTCCGCCTGCTCTACGATGCCATGGGTTGCGTCCGCACGAGCTCTAGCCTGTTCCGTCCGCTCCGCGAGGCGGGCGGCAAGGTGAACGCCTTCCTGCCTCTGAATCCGCTGCGCTCACACATCCAGGTCAACCTGCGCAACCATCGCAAGATCGTCGTCATCGACGGCCTGGTCGGCTTCACGGGCGGCATGAATATCGGCGACGAGTACCTCGGCAAGAACCGCTACTTCGGCTACTGGCGCGACGAGTTCCTGCGTCTGGAGGGACCGGCCATCGCCGGTTTGCAGCGGGTTTTCACAGAGGATTGGGACTTCGCCTGCCAGGAAGCGCTTGACGGCGAAACTTTCTTCCCCGACGTGCCGGCTGCCGGTCCTGCCCGGGTACAGATCATCGAGTCGGGACCGGATCAGGAGATTAACAGTATCCGTGAAGTTTTCTTCGGGGCCATCCTCAGTGCCCAGGAGCGGCTGTGGATCTCCAGTCCCTATTTTGTGCCGGACGGCAGCATCCTCGACGCCTTGCGCCTGGCCCGCTATCGCGGCGTGGACGTCCGGCTGCTGTCGTTGTTCAAGCCCGATCATTACCTGTCATTCTACGCGGGAAGGTACTACTGGACCGAGATGCTTGGGATGGGAGCAAAGGTCTACCAGTACACCAGGGGGATGATGCACGCAAAGATCCTGATGGTCGATGGCCAGTGGGCGCTGGTCGGCTCCCCCAACCTGGACAACCGCAGCCTGCGTCTGAACTTCGAGGTCGCCTGTCTGCTGCACTCGCCGGAGCTGGTGGCCCAACTGGAGCAACAGTACGAACGCGACCTCCAGGACGCTCACCTCCTCGACGCGAAGAAGTATGCACAGCGTTCCCACCTGTCCCGGCTGACAGAAAACGCCTGCCGGCTGTTTTCGCCATTCCTTTGATCCGGATAATAGAAAAGCGATGCGACTGCTGAGTTACAACATCCACAAGGGCATCGGCGGCAGCGATCGCCGTTATCGCCTGCAGCGGATCATCGACGTGATCGAGGAGCAGAATCCCGACTTGATCTGTTTGCAGGAGGTGACGCGCCATGCGCCGCGGACCCACAACGACGACCAGCCGAAGTTGCTGACCGACTATTTCAAGCTCGAGGCGTCTTTCTTTCAGATGAACGTCCACTGGAAAAAGGGCGGCTATGGCAACCTCGTGCTGTCGCGCTGGCCCTTCCGCAGCAAGCACCAGATTTCGCTGCGGCTGAACCGCCGCAAGCCGCGGGGCGTGCAGCTCGTGGAGGTGGGGACGGTCGAGGGGCCGTTGCTTCTGGGTAACTGGCACCTCGGCCTGGCAGAACGCGAGCGGCACTGGCAGGTCGACCACCTGCTCGACCACCATCTGTTCCACGAGTCGTCCCACCTGCCGACGCTGATCGCCGGCGATTGCAACGACTGGCGCAACACGCTGGCGACCGGGCCGTTCGCCAGGCACCGGTTTCATCACGTGACGGGACCGCCATCGCGTTTCCGGTCGTTCCCGGCGTTCATGGCGATGCTGGCGATCGACAAGGCGTTTTATCGCGGCGGCCTCGTCGTCCGGCATGCGCACGTGATTCGCAATCGCCTGGCGCGGCGGGCATCGGATCATTTGCCCCTTGTAGTCGATTTTCACCTGGGCGGAGGCAAGTTGCCTGTGTAGCCGCGACGCGCGACGGAGCGCGAGCCCCGCGCTCCGCTAGGCATTGCGGCTACACAGAATGTGATTCTTGAACCTCGTGCGCCCGCCAATTAGCGGAAAGCACACACCCGCCGAACGCGGGCGCCGCCACTACTAGTACCATCCCCCACTCGACGACCCCCAGCGGTGTTAGCTGGAAGAAACCCGCGAGCGGCGGACAGTACATCACCAGCGCATACAACACCAACGCCAACGCCGGCCACCAGCGCAGCGGGCGGTCGCCAGGCAGCCAACGTGGCTTCCCATGTTGCAACACGCGCAGCAGGTTGGCCAGTCCCAGCAGTACCAGCAGCGACAGCAACAGTGTCCGCTGCGTTTCCAGCGCATCGCCACGCCCCCACGCCGAAAAGAGAAACAGCACCAGCCCCGCCACTCCCGTGACCAGCCCCGTCCCAATGGCAAATGTGCCGATCTCGCGCAGGAAACTTGTCTTGCTTGTGGCGGCCGAGTGCTCTCGACCGAGCATGATCAGGAACGCCGGCGTGCCGATGGTCAGCAGGTTGAGCAGCGTTACCTGCCGCGGCAGATAGGGGAACGCGAGTCGGCACACGCCGACCGCAACCACGATCAAAAAGAATGTGTACACGTTCTTGAGCAGGAACAGCTTGCCGGCGCGGCGCAGGTTGCGCAGGATCGTCCGTCCTTCATCAAGCGCCGCAGGTAGCAGACCGAAGTCGTTGTTCTGCAACACCAGCGCGGCGACGGTCCGCGTGGCCGGGCTGCCCTCGCCCATGGCGATGCCCAGATCAGCGCGTTTGATCGACGGGATGTCGTTGACGCCATCGCCGAGCATTGCCACGTGGCTGCCGTGTGCTTGCAGCGTGGTGATAATCTCCATTTTCTGCCGCGGCGTCACCCGACCGAACACGCTCGACGACCGGATGATGTCCGCTTGCCGCGGCGACGCGGCCAACTCAGCACCGGAGACGACGGGTTCGTGAGCCAGCGCCAGGTGCAGATGGCTGATGGTGGCGCGGACCGTCTCCGGGTTATCGCCGGAAAGGATTTTGCAGCGGATTCCCTGTTCCGCCAGCGCTTCCAGAACGGCGCCGGCCTCCGGCCGCAGTTCGTTGCTCAGCGCCACCAGCGCCAGTGGCCGCAGCGACCAGCCCGCCAGCGTGCCCTGGAATGCGGGCAGGCTCCGGCCGCGCGCCTCGGCGAACAGCAGCAGACGCAGCCCGGTCGGCACCAGTTCGCGCCATGCCGCCTCGGCATGGTCGGCGTTCACCAGCAACGGTCGCAGCGCCTCGAAGGCCCCCAGCGCCAGGACGATCTCGCCATCCGCGCTACGCAGGCGAGCGGCGCTGTAGCGATTTTCCGACTTGAAGGGGAGCTGATCGACGGATTCCGGAACGTCGTCCAACTTGCCGAGGCCGATCCGCAGCGCCTGGATGCTCTTGCTCCGCTCGTCTAGCGACGCCCAGGCGAACAGCCGCAGCCGATCGCGCACGTCCGGCTCATCCGTCAGCGCCTGCACCCGATCCAGGCAGAGCCGATTCGTGGTCAGCGTGCCGGTCTTGTCCATGCACAGGACGTTGACCGCGGCCATCGACTCGACTGCATCAAGTCGTTGCACGAGGGCTCCTCGCTTACTTAGGCGTACGGCGCCGAGCGTGTAGGCGACCGTCGTCATCAGGACGAGCCCCTGCGGCACCAGCGACGTGACCGTGGCGGCGATCATCTGCCACAGCGTCGCGGTGGGGAAGCCGCGTGCGAAGTCCAGCACGACGTACAGCCCGCACAGGGCGAGCGCAGTGCAGGTGAGGATGCCGATTAGCCAGTTGATGCTGCGCTGGATCGGGCTGGCGGCGTAGAAATACTGGCGAGCCAGCCGGCAGGTCTGCTGGGCGAAGGCGGCGCCGCCGACGGACTCGGCCCGGTAGAACCCCTCGCCGGCAACGGCGTAACTGCCCGACAGGAGAGGCTCGCCGGGCCGGCGCGGGACCGGGTCGGACTCGCCGGTGAGCAGGGCCTCGTCCACCTCCAGGAAACGCGACGCCAGGACGGGTCCATCGGCGACCACCGACTCGCCGGAGGTGAGCACGAGCAGATCGTCCTGCACGACTTCGCCGGCCGGCAGCACGAGGACGCTGCCATCGCGCACGACGCGCGCGCGGGTCTCGGTCAGAATGTCGAGCCGCGCCAGGTGCCGCTTGGCGCGGAGTTCCTGGACGAGGCCGAGAACGGTGTTGAGGACCGCCATCCCGCTGACAGTCCAGGCATCGCCGTATTCACCGAGGACGAAGAGAGCGATTGCCGCAGGGACAACGAGGGCGTTGAAGACGGTACAGAGGTTGCGGAAGAGAATGGCGCGGTAGTCGGCCCAGGCGGAGCGCGGCGTGTGGTTGACCTGGCCGCGGGCGATGCGCTCGGCGACCGCGGCGGCGTCGAGGCCACGCCAGGCGTGCTCGGCCAGAACGGCGGCAACCCATGCGGAGTCGGAGGTTTGCACAGGATTCCCGACCAGTTCGCAGAGCCAGCCAGAGCGATGAGGAGCCCTTGCTAGCGCTGTGGGCTGGTAAATCAGGCTGCGGTCGAGGTGCCAACCAGTGTCAGGCCGATGAAAAGAACGCCCTTCTGTCCCTTGGCGACGGCGTCAAGCCGCCTCGTCAGGAGCCAGTGTCCCCCGGCCATGCTGACTACCTTTGGCGTCGGTCCCGGGTCCTTGACCGGGAAGAGGAGCAACACGCCGGGATGGCTGGAGCCGGTGGCCTTGGTGCTCAACTCGTGCAGTTCCTTGGCCTCCTTCAGCGGTTCGGGACTCTTGTCCTCGGCCGCAGGCACCAGCAGGCAGAATTCGGCATAGGGCGCTGTACCCATGTGATCGCCGTCCTGCGGCTGATAGGCCAGGCGCAGCGTGTAGACGCCCGCCTTGATCTTCTGTTTGCGGTAGTCGGTGACCAGCTTGTCAAACTTGATGGCGCCAAGCAGCGTCGTCTCCGGGACCTCGCGGTAGGTCAGGCCGTTCTTGAGCTGCGCCGCCGTGGCGTTGCTGGGCACTTCCTTGCGGAACCATAGCTCGGCAACGAGTTCGCCCTTGGGATTGAGGAACTGCAACGACTTCCGCTCCAGCAGGTCGCCAATCGCCTTGTTCAGTTCGGCGGGCGGAGGCGTGTCGGCTTCCTTAACGGTGTATTGCGCCCGGGCAGCGATCGGCAGGATGGTAAGCAAGGCCGCGGCAATCGCCCAGCGCGGGGTGGGAAACAGCATGCGGGGAATCTCCAACATGGAACCAGCCCACAGTACCAGCCAAGGAGGACAGAAACCCTAGCAGGCGCTGCGGGCCAGTAAAGCGATCGACTCCTGTACGCTCAATGGATCTCGAACGATCCGACATAGGCGCCGCGACGCCCTTCGTCGCTCCAGGTCTCGTGCAGGCCCTTACCCTTGAAGGAGTGCTCGACGGCCACGGCGGCGTCAACCTTCACGCCCGGGGTGAGCGGCGGATAGAAGTTTGACTCGTTGCCGCAGACCTTGTCGTGCTCGTGATCCAGGCAACGGGTCTCAACGTGAGCCACGCCCGCATCGAGGTGCGCGCAGCCGCCGTCCCTGCACGTGCAAACTGCCAGGTCGATGGCCGATGATTGCACGGCGATGACGTTCTTGAGCAGTTCGCCACCCTGTTTCTTGGCCAGGTGGATCAGCGCTTCCTTTTGGGCGGTATTGGCCCTGCTATCGACGACGAGCACGGCCCTTGCGGCGCCGGTCTGCTTGAGGCCGAGCGTGTCACTGGCGGTGACCACGGCCACGACGCTCAGGCCATCGAGGGCGACATTATCGAGGGCGCCCTTGTCCACCTTCCACGCCAGGACGGCCTGTTTGCCGGTAAGGTTCATGTCGGAGTTGGCGAAGCAGGGGCCGGTGTAGACGTCGGTGGTGCGTGCTTCCAGGTATTGACCGGAAATGCCGGCGGCCTGGGCGGGGGCGGCCACGAGGGCCACGGCGAGAGCCGCGAGAATGAGCCAGTGTGTCATGTGTTGAAACCTCCCATGAGAAGCGGAGTGTGAGTCTGGCGGGAACAAGCCGCGCGTAACTGCCATTGTTTAGCCAAAGCGGCACGCCGTCAAGAGGCTTTCGAGCGGCGCGCTCATATACTGATACCGATGGACGCCACCTGGGCCACCCTGGAGATTGCCGGCAAGCCGGCCGATATTTACGAATCGCCGCAGCGGCCGCGTTTCGGCGTCCTGCACCTGCATGACAGCGACGGCGTCACGCTGCGCGATCGGCCCGCTTTCACGCGCCTCCTCGACGAGCTGCGAATGGCATGCGTCTGCCCGCACGGCGGGCCGTCGTGGTGGGTGGATCGTCTCGCTCCCCAGTTCGATACGGGAATGACACCGGAACATTATCTGCTGGAGCAGGTGTTGCCGTTCTTTGAACAGCGCTGGGGCCTGCGCACGCGGTCTGTCGGCGTGCAGGGCATCGGCATGGGCGGCCAGGCGGCGCTGCGACTGGCCTTCAAGTATCCGGAGCGGTTTCCAGTCGTCGCCGCGGTTGCCGCCGCCGTGGACTATCACGATCTGTATGGCCGCGGGACGCCGCTCGACGAGGTGTACGACAGCAAGGAGCAGTGCCGCCAGGACACCGCGGTACTGCATATCCATCCATCCCACTACCCGCCGCATCTCTTTTTCTGCATCGACCCGGACGATGCCACATGGTATCGCGGCAACGATCGGCTGCACGAAAAGCTGAGGGCCCTGGGAGTGCCGCACGAGATCGACTTCACCACGCGCGCGGGCGGCCATTCGTGGGACTACTTCAATCGCCAGGCCGACCGGGTCGAGCGCTTCCTGCACGCCGGCCTGCTCCAGGAAAGCCGGCGTTTGATGTAAGAGGCTCTAATAGTCCCTCCTGTGGGTTGGCAATGACGACCGTTTCCTTGATGATTACATGTTTAAGTGACACCCTCTTTCCGGATGCGGGAGTGGCGACGGTCCGTCTGCTGCGCCGTCTTGGTGTGGCGGTCGATTTTCCACAAGCGCAGACTTGCTGCGGCCAGCCGCACTTCAACAGCGGCTATCACGAACATGCCCGCGACCTGGCCCGGCACACGATCGAAGTGTTCGCCAACGGCCAGCCAGTCGTCACGCCGTCGGGCTCCTGCGCCGCCATGGTGAAACTGGAGTATCCGGAGCTGTTTCACGACGAACCGACCTGGCGGCAGCGTGCCCTGGACCTGGCGGCACGGACCCACGAATTGTCCGACTTCCTCGTGAACGTACACGGCGTCGAGGACGTGGGCGCTCGGTTCCCCGGCAAGGCGACCTATCAAATGGCCTGTCACCTGCGCGGTCTGGGCGTGCTGACCGAGCCGGAGCGACTGCTGAGGAAGGTGAGGGAGTTGAAGTACGTGCCGCTGGAGCGGAGCGATGAGTGCTGCGGCTTCGGTGGCTCGTTCGCAGTGCGCTTCCCGGAAATCAGCGGCGCCATGGTGTGCGACAAGGCGGCGTTCATCGAGAAGACCGGGGCCGACGTCGTGGTGGCGACGGATGCCGGCTGCCTGATGAACATCGCCGGCTGCCTGCGCCGGCGCGGCAGCCGGGTGCGGGCACTGCACCTGGCCCAGGTGCTGGAGCCGACCTGACGCCACTTTGCTGCCGTTTCCCCGCAGGGTGCCTCAGCCTGTCCCGGGTGTGCGCCTCAGAGTAAGATGGCGGCATGACCGACTACGCACGCCACGAGCATCACGACTTCCAGGGCGCCGCCGTCCAGGCGCTGCACGATCCGCCGCTCCAGGCCGCCCTGGTGCGTCTGACCAGCACTCTCCTGGCCGGCAACCGTCGTGGTTACGCCGCCCTGGCCGACAGCAGTCAACTTCGTGACCACGCCAAGCGCCTCAAGGAGCACAGCCTCGCTCACCTCGACCAGTACCTCGAACAGCTAGAAGCCTCCGTGCAGAAACTCGGCGGCCACGTCCACTGGGCCGCCACAGCCGAGGACGCTCGGCGCATCATTGTCGAGATCGCCCGGCGGGCCGGCTGTCGGAACGCGGTCAAGTCAAAGTCGATGACCTCCGAGGAGGTCCACCTCAATCCGGCGCTCGCAGCGGCCGGGATTGAGGTCGTCGAGACCGACTTCGGCGAATTCATCATCCAGCTGGCCGGCGAACGGCCGTCGCATCTCGTGGCCCCGGCGGTCCACCATACCCGCGAGAGCATCGGCGCCCTGCTGTCGCGGCACACGGGCCAGCAACTCTCGGACGAGCCGCAGGCGCTGGCCCAGACCGGCCGGCGGCTGCTGCGCGACAAGTTTCAGCGCGCCGACCTCGGTATCACCGGCGCCAACTTCGCCGTTGCCGAGACCGGCACCATCGTCCTCATCACGAACGAGGGGAACGGCCGGTTGACGACGACCTGCCCGCGTGTCCACGTGGCGCTCATGGGCATCGAGAAGGTCATTCCGCGTTTCACCGACCTGCCGGTGTTCCTGAAACTGCTGGCGCGGGCAGCGACGGGGCAGACGCTGTCGGTGTACACGACGCTCATCACGGGCCCGCGCCGGCCCGGCGAACTGGACGGCCCCGAGGAGTTTCATCTCGTCCTGCTCGACAATGGCCGGTCGCGCATCCTGGCGACGCCATTCCGCGAGTCATTGCAGTGCATCCGCTGCGGCGCCTGCCTCAACGCGTGTCCGGTGTATCGACGCATCGGCGGCCACGCTTACGGCGGCGTCTATTCTGGTCCGATCGGCAGCATCCTGACGCCGCTGTTCGACAGCGTGGCCGAGAACCCGCAGCTGCCCCACGCCTCGTCGCTGTGCGGCGCCTGCCAGGCGGCCTGCCCGGTGAAGATCAATATCCCGCGCATGCTGATCGGCCTGCGCGAACTGCAGCACCACGAGAAGGCGAGTTTCTGGGAGGGGATGGCGTACTGGCTGTGGAAGGAAGTGCTACGGCGGCCATGGCTGTATCGCCTGGCTCAGCGCGGGGCGCGCACGTTCCTGCGGCCGCTGGCGCGCGACGGCTGGCTGCGGGCGCTGCCGGGGCCCGGCGCGGGCTGGACGGCGGTACGCGATTTTCCCGCCCCGGCGGCGCGTCCCTTCCGCGAGCGCTGGCGCGATCTGTGAACGGATCGACTGCCGTTCCGCCGGCCAGCACTCCTCTGATAGAATCTCCTCATGGGCGGCAATTGTTATCTGCCTCGTTGCGACTCGAGGAGGCCATGCGATGCCTTCCCCCTTTCCGGGCATGAACCCTTACCTGGAGCAGGAATCCGTCTGGCACGACTTCCACGAGCGTGTACTGCCCCTTGCCGCCGACTTGCTTGGCGCCCAGGTGCTGCCTCGCTACTTCATTAAGATCGACGAGCACATGTACGTCCACGAACTCGCCAGCGAGGAGCGACGCTTCCTCGGGCGAGGGGACCTCTTGGTCGCGCCATTGACCGGCGAGCAGGGTAGCGGGACCACGACAGAGATGCTGGAAGCCCCCTGGGAGGTGGGAGTCCCCCGGATTGACGTCGAAGGGCTTTCCTACCTGGAAATCCGCGACCGCCACAGCCGCGAACTGATTACGGTCGTGGAATTGCTCAGCCCATCGAACAAATATCGCGGTCCCGACCGCGATCAGTATCTCGGAAAGACACGGCGCCTGCTCCAGAGCAATGTTCACTTCGTCGAGATCGACCTGCTGCGCGGTGGCCCGCGGATGCCCTGGCTCGGCCTGCCCGAGTGCGATTACTGCGTCGTTGTCAGCCGGGCCGAACGGCGGCCGAAAGCGGGCGGGTGGCCGATCCGGCTGCGCGACCGATTGCCGGTCATCCCCGTGCCGCTGCGGCCAGGCGATCCTGACGCCCGTCTCGATCTTGAGGAGGTGCTGCACCGCGTCTACGACGGCGCCGGCTACCACTATTACATCTATGCCGGCGCACCCGATCCGCCCCTGGCACCCGCCGATGCCGAATGGGCGCGACCGTTCATCCCGCGGACCGACAGCGGAGCGGGGTAACGCCAGGAGAAGCGGCAAGCGATTTATCCGCAATCAGCACCATCGTCGTGACGGGGTACTCCATGCGCTCCAACCCATTGCCCACCCGTCTGAACAACTCCGCCTTACCCTCATAACGGTTGCGGACGATCCACGGATTGGCGAACGCCCGCGAGTCCGGATGGACCACGAAACCAGCGGCCTTCACGGCCCTCTGCCACTCCGTGAAACTCCAGAAGCAGAACGTCTCGTGCATCTCGCTCTGCCAGTTGTCGAGGTAATCCTTCTTCGACAGGAACTCGCACGCATCGCGCATGGACACCTGGACGTACTCCTTGCCGTCGAGCCTCACGGTGTCGCAGACCATCCGGTAGCCCTCGCGCTTGCGGAATTCCTCGCGGAAGCGCAGGAAGCGCCCGAACGTCGAGAGTCCCGCCAGGTACTCCTTCAGCGCCTGTCGCTCTGGCCTGTCGAACGCGACAGCGTGGTCGTCGTTGCGGCCGTCCTCCTTGTTCAGCAGCAGATAGACTATCTCGTCCTTGTTCTCCGGACCGACGACGTCCACGTTGAGCCACCGGCCGCCCAGCGCCAGCTGCTCGTGCAGCAGAGCAATGAAGCGCTCCAGGGCCGCTCGTCCCTGGTAGGATTCCAACTCGTGGGTGAGAGAAAAGGTCGTGAAGGTATGGACGTAGTCGTGCGGAAACACCGGCCGCGAGGCGATGTTCGCGTGGTAGAAAAATATATTGGGGATGGCGAAATAACCCTGTTCCTTGCGGTGCAGGCATTCCGCGTACAGCCGTCGGGCCGCCTCGACGCCGTAGAGGTCGGAGCCGGCGAAGCGCTCGTCGCGCGCCAGGCAGGCGAGAAAGGCTCCGGTGCAGCAACCGACGTCCACCACGCGCCCGGGCAGCACGTACTGTCGCACCAACTCGTACTTCCGCTCGGCGCCCTCGTCAAAGGCGCGGACGTAGACGTTGTAGTCGCGCGTCTCGGTCAGATCGCCGTCATCGGTCAGCAGCGGATCCTGATGGGCGGCGCGGATTGCGTCGCCGAGGTGGTAGTTCAGGTAGAGCCGGCGACTGGCGCGGGCCACGCGGGTCAGGAAAACCTCGTCCTTCCGCCAGTTATCGGTCCGGCCGCTCTCGAACAGCTGGCGCAGGAGTTGCCACGGCGTCTCCGCCCGGAAGGTAGGACCAGCGCGCTCGACCAGTTCCATCGGCAGGATGCGAAAGCCGAGCCGCTCGTAGAGCGTAATCACGTTCGGTGTCGAGCAGGCGACGACGGTGTCGTGGGGTGTCAGGCGTAGGGTGCCCTGGCTGTCGGCCTCGATCTTCTTGAGGACGTACTCGGCGAAGCGCTCGGTTGGCGGAATGTCGTCGATCAGGAAAACAAGAGAGAGGGCGTCCAGTTGCGCGGCGAAGTCCTCGATGGCGGCGACGCGCTGGTGCGCCGGCAGCGGATTGCGGCGTGTGCCGGTGTGGTTGGCCGAGGTGACGGCCCAAAGGACCGTGTCGATCGGTTCCGTCAACTGGAGCGGCTGGCTGTTGACATCGCGCAGGGCGGCCGGATCGCCACTGATGGCCAGCGTCAGGTATTGCAGCTGGAACTGGGTGAGCAGGTGGTGCCGCCCAGGAAACAGGATTCGGGTCATGAGCAATTAGGGTAACAGGGTCTGCAGCGTAAGCAAGGGAAAGCAGAGCCCGCACGGAGCCGGAAGCGTTAGCGCCTGGTTGTCCCGTCGCTGACGCTCCGGGCTCTGACAACCGACGCTTGCGGCTCTGACGAAGTGCCGCTGAAATGAGGGTTGACTCGGAGCGAAGAATAGAAGGGAGAGATTATCACGGCTTTTGGGGAGGGGCATGGATCATGGATCGACGCACGTTCATCCTGCGGGCCGCTCCGGTCGGCGGACTCGTTCTGCTCGGCGGCGGCTTCTGGGCGCGCCAGGCGTATGCCCGCTCGCGGTTACAGCGGCAGCTCGTGCGTCAGGCCAGCCCCATCCTGACGACCAAGGCCCACGAGGAATTGCTCACCTTGCCCGCCCACGCCCGGGAAGAGATGCGCCGCTATTTCCACGGCCTCTGCCTCAACGTCCACGGTTTCGTTCACGAGATTTGTTCGGCGCAGTTCGCCGAGCGGCTGGCCGAGCGAAGCACGCCGCAGGAGCAGCAGGAACTCGTGCTACTCGCTTTCATGCGCGAGGTGGCCACGGAGATGCAAGTCCTCAACCGCGTGCAGCTGATTGCGGAGGATGTCAGCCGCGACCTCGAGCGCAACTGGGCGACCGCCTGCAAGGAACTGGCGAACAGGTGGGACGTGTCGATCAAGGAGTACCGGGCCACCGTCACCGCCCTGGAACTGAGCGATCGCCTGGCGCCGCTGGTCCAGGCCGGACTGCGGCAGGCGCTGGCGGAGGCACAGGCCTCCGGGCAGCGCTCCGCATTGAGCGAGGCCGTGGGCAACGTCGCCGAGTCGGCCGTGCTGCTGCTGCCGCTGTCATTGCAGGCCCCGTGGCTGGGCTGGCCGTTGTTCGCCGTTCTGGCCTTGCGGCCGGTCTTCGATTATTTCGTCGCCCAGGTGCGCGACCGCGCCCACGACCTGCAATGGATCGTCAGCGACAAGCTCGCCTCGCTGGGCAATCGCGTGGGCTCCGAGTTCGAGAGCGAGGTCCGCAATCGTCTGGTCGAGCTGCATCGCTGGCAGGACCAGGCCGTTGAAGGGGCCGCTGAGCAGCAGGCGGCAGAATTGATTCGTCTCTTATGAGGACGTTGCCGTGAGGAAGCCGCTCGTCCGTTTAATCCTGGTGTTGTTTCTCGTGTTCGTCTGCGCCGGCGCACACTGTCACCGCGGGCCGCGGACTATGTCGGCGCATGCGCCCCAGGGCAAGGTCGAATACTTCAAGCAGGCTCAGTCGGCCACGATGACGCCGCACGGCAGCATCGACATGAGCAGTGTCAAGGAGACGCCCGAGGGTGTCGAGTACCGCACCAGCGACGGCAGCACCTGGCGCGTGGTCATGGAGCCGGCGGGTAACAGTTACCATTTCCGCGGCGATCCGGAACAGGTGAAGTGACGGCGGCCGAACCCGAGACGGTTCGGCAGGCGCCGGGTCAGATGTCGAGTTCCTCGGCCACCGCCAATGCCGCCGAGTCCATGATGAAACGGTAGCGCTGCGCTGGGTCCTTGCCGAGCAGATCGACGAAGACCTTGTCCGCTTCTAGGTTCGAGTCGATGACCACCTGCAGAAGCGTGCGGCGGCGTGCGTCCAGGGTCGTCTCGGCCAGCACCCTCGGGTCCATTTCGCCAAGGCCCTTGAACCGAGAGATGTCGGGCTTCGCATTGGCCCGCAGGGAGGCGAGGATCTCGCCCTTGTGGAGATCGTCGCGCGCCCAGTGCGTCTCCTTGCCGACGTCGATGCGGTAGAGCGGCGGCTGGGCGAGGTAGATGTGTCCCTTGCGGACCAGTTCCGTCATGTGCCGGAAAAAGAACGCCAGCAGCAGCGTGGCGATGTGATGGCCGTCGGCGTCCGCGTCCATGAGGAGGATGATCTTGCCGTAGCGCAGCCCGGCCAGATTGAACTTGTCGCCGGCACCGGTGCCGATGGCGGAGACGAGATCGGACAATTCGGCGTTGGTTAGCACTTTACTCAGGGCCAGCCCCTCGGAGTTGAGGATCTTGCCGCGCAAGGGCAACACCGCCTGGGTGCGGTTGTTGCGCCCTTGTTTCGCGCTGCCACCGGCCGAATCTCCTTCTACAATAAAGAGTTCCGATTCGTCTAGATCTGTCGTCTTGCAGTCGGCCAACTTGCCGGGCAGGTTGAGTCGGCGCGACGTCACTGACTTCCGCTTCACCTCGTTGGCCGCCTCGCGCGACGCCAGGCGGGCCTTCGCCGCCAGCACGATCCGGCCGACGATCTGGTCGGCGGCCGTCTTGCTCGCGTTGAGCCACGCCTCCAGGGCCGGCCGCACGAAGCCATCCACCGTCGCCGCCATCTCGGGGTTGTTCAGCTTTTCCTTGGTCTGTCCCTGGAACATCGGCTGGCGCACGAATGTCGACAGAATGCCGACGATACCTTCGCGGATGTCCTCGGCGGTGATGGTGAGGCCCTTGATCTTGACCTCGTGCGTCTCCATGTAGTTCCGGATCGCCTTGACGATGCCGCTCTTGAAGCCGTTCTCGTGGGTGCCGCCCGCCGCGGTGCGGATGCCGTTGACGTAGGAGCGGAGTGTCTCGTCGGTGGACTCGGTCCACTGCAGCGCGACCTCCATCTTCTCGCCGTTCTGGCGGGCCAGCAGGAAGGGCGCGTCGGTGACGGCCGCCTTTTGCCCTTCCGTCACGAGCCGCGTCAGGAACTCGGGGATGCCGCCCGGATGGGTGAGGTCGTGCGTCTCCCGGGTGATGTCATTCTTGAAGGTGATTTTCAAACCACTATGGATATATGACATATCCTCGAGGTGGCCGCGGATCTGCTCGGCGTCGAATGCGGTGGTCTTGAAGATCTCGGGGTCCGGCTCGAAGTAGATCGTGGTGCCGTGACCGCGGAACGGCCCGAGTTTGTCCAACTCGCCAACGGCCTTGCCGCGCTTGAAGGTCTGCTGCCACTCGAAGCCGTCGCGCCGGATCGTGGCAATGAGCTTCTTCGACAGCGCGTTGACCACGGACGAGCCGACGCCGTGCAGGCCGCCCGAATGGATGTAGTCGCCGCCTTCGCCGAACTTGGCCCCGGAGTGCAGCGTCGTCAGGATCAGTTCGAGGGCGGGCTTCTTGTGCTTGGGATGCAAGTCCACGGGAATGCCGCGGCCGTTGTCGATGACCGTGACGGCATCGCCACCCTTGTGGAGGACGACCGTGACCGCGTCGGCGAAACCGTTGAGGTATTCATCAACGGCGTTGTCGATGATTTCCCAAACGAGGTGATGCAGCCCCTTGTTATCGACACCGCCGATGTACATCGACGGTCGCTTGCGGACGGGCTCCAGGCCCTCGAGTACGGTTATGTCCTTGGCGGTGTAAGAAGTCAACGCGCTCATTCCTTCCTCTTCTTCGTCAACAAGCCGTTCCACAGCCGCGGTGCTTGCACAATCCCTGCTCATCACGTGCCGGCAATCCCCGCCCTCACTCGAACAGCGTCTTCTGATCGCCGTTCGTCTCCGCCTTCGGCTTCTCCTTCTCCTCGCCCCTGCCTTCCACCTTGTCCCAATCGACCAATTCGATCGGCGGCGGCACCACGCGAACGAAACCGGTTCGCTTCACCGCCTCGAACCCCTTGCCGCCGCGCGATGTGATCTCGTACTTGGCAGGCCCGAACTCCATCGTCTTGCCGCCGGTCGTCTCCAGCACCAGCTTGTCGAAACGCCCCGACATCAGCGCCCCGCCCAGGCAGGTGTCGCCCTTGTCCAGCTTGATGCCCATCACGCCCTTGCCCGCGCCCGAAAGCACGTTGACCTGATCCAGGGCAAAGTGGATGACGTGCCCCGACGCCGCGGCCAGGTACAGGCTCGTCTCGTCGCGCAGCACCGTCGCCAGCACCACCCTGTCGCCATCGTTCAGGCGAACGTAACGCCGGCCCACCTTCGTCGAGGCGGTACGAAACGGCGCCAACGGTGTCCGTAGCGTCTGGCCCTGCGCCGTCACCACCAGCAAGTAGGGCGCTGCCGGCTCGCCATCGCTGGCCGGCTGGTCCGCCGCCGTGAAGCGCTCGTCGGTCGTGGCCGCGTTGAGGATGCGCACCTGATCGCCCAGCCGGAAGAACTTCGCGATCGGCTCGCCATAGCCCGACGACGCCGGCACCTCGTTGATACGCATGGTGTAGGCCGTGCCGTCATCGGCGAAGAAGACGACGTGATCGAGCGTGCTGCCCGGTACGACGGCGACAACTTCATCGCCTTCACGCACGCGCGTCCCTTCCACCGACGCCAGCCGGCCGACGCGCTTGATCCAACCGTCGCGCGTCAGGACGACGTTCGTGTTCTCCCGGACGATGTACGCTTCCGGATCGAAGTCCGGCGTGTCCTCGGCCGAAGCGATGCGCGTCCGCCGTCGTTCGCCAAACTTCTCGCCAAGGGCGTTCAACTCGTCCTTGACCACGCCCCACAGCTTCTTCTCGGACCGCAGAATGCTTTCAAGGCGGTTCGCCTCGGCTGTCTTTTCCTTCAGCTCGTCAAGGATCTTCTTGATCTCCAGTTGGGCGATGCGATAGAGCTGGGAGTCGAGGATGGCGTCGGTCTGGATCTCGTCCAGGTTAAACGTCCTCATCAGTTTCGCCGCGGCGTCGGCCTTCCCATCGCTCTTGCGGATTATCTCGATCGCCTTGTCGAGCGCGTTAAAGATGGTGCGGAATCCTTCCAGAATGTGGATGCGCTTGCGGAGTTGCTCCAGCTCGTACTCGAAGCGGCGCCGGACCGTGGCGAGACGGAAATCGAGGAAGTAACGGAGGATCGCCTTGAGACCGAGCCGCTCTGGACGCAGCGACTCCTTGCCGTCGCGACCGGCGACCGGCACCAGGCAGGTCAGGTTATAAGCGAAGTTCTGCTGGAGCGGCGTGTGCCGGTAGAGGTAGGCCATCACGAGGTTCGGGTCGGTGCCGGGCTTAATCTCCAGCACGATGCGGATGCCTTCCTTCTCGTTCGACTCGTTCACGAGATTGAGCAGGTGCGGCAGTTGCCGCGCACTGATGATCGCGCCGATCTGTTCTTCCAGCGCCCCCTTGTTGACGGCGTAGGGGATGGAGGTGACCACGATCTGCTGTTTCTTGCCGACTTCCTCCAGTTTCCATTCGCCCTGCACCCGGATGCTGCCGGTTCCCTCCTCGTAGATCTTGCGGAGCGTCGCCCGGTCGGTGACCAGTTTGCCGCCCAGGGGGAAGTCCGGTCCCTTGACACGATTGAGCAGTTCCGCGGCGGAAGCTTCAGGGTCGTCGATGAGATGAACGCACGCCCGGACCACCTCTCCAAGATTGTGGGGCGGAATGTTCGTCGCCATGCCGACAGCGATGCCGGCCGAGCCGTTAATGAGAAGGTTGGGCGCCTGCGCAGGCAAAACGACTGGCTCCTCACGGGTATTGTCGTAGTTGGGTCGCATCTCGACGGTGCGCTGGCGCAGTTCCGCCATGAGATGTTCAGCCAGCGGCGCCGGTTTGGCCTCGGTGTAACGCTCCGCGGCCGGGGGATCACCATCGACCGAGCCGAAGTTGCCCTGCCCCTTGACCAGCGGCACGCGCAGCACGAAATCCTGGGCCAAACGCACCAGGGCTTCGTAGACGGCGATGTTTCCGTGCGGATGGTACTTTCCTGTCACCTCGCCGCCGATGCGGGCGCACTTCATCGGCTTGCTGTCAGCCCGCAGACCGAGATCGTGATACATCGCATAAAGTATGCGGCGCTGCACGGGCTTGAGGCCGTCGCGCACATCGGGCAGGGCACGAGCCGTGATAACCGAGAGGGCGTAGGTGAGGTAGCGCTTCCGCGTTTCTTCCGTTAGGGGGGCTGGCTGAATCGTTTCCGCCATCGCACTCTCCGCAAGCTAACCGTTCCAGGTACAGCCCGAATTGTAGCAAGCGGGGAAGGGGAAACCTAGGTCAGTTCTCCCAGACATTCCATTATGCAAGTCCATGTTGTATAAAGAGTTGCATAAACAATAGTCGAGACGGAGGCAACGGGAATCTGTTCAAAATGCCACTAGAATGAAGCCGTCTATGGTCTGGCGGTTCGGGCTTACCTCGCCTACGGGGCGTTCCGCGGGGGATACACCTTGGCGATGTCTTCGAGCAATCGTTCGTAGTCCGCCGGGATCGACTCGAAGCCGGTCATGCGGCACATCTTCAGCAACAGTCGGCCGTTCGGCGTCTGGTTTGCCTGGAGCAGACCGTCGCGGATACGTCCAACGGTCGCCTCCTCCAATCCGCCGAGCCGGTAGGCCAGGACGGCTGCCGGGAACGGCTCGGACTGCTGGAGCGTCTTCAACTTGGCGAAGCAGGCGGGCTTCTGTTGCCTGTAGGCGTCGAGCGTGACGCCATCCACCACGGTCGCCGCGGCAGTGCCACGAACTACCTGGTCCAGCGCTTCCTCCCCGTCAGGCGCTCGAGTGACCTTCGAGAAGAATCGGTCGGAGGGTGCGCCGCAGGTCTTGCAGTGTCGTTCCAGGAACAGGGCGCAATGTTCGCGGTTGAAGCGCGCCAGGGCCAACGGCTTACCCTTGAGGTCGGCCAGGGTCGAAGCGTCGTTGCCGTGAGACACCAGCAGATAGGCCCGCAGGATGCGCTGCTCGTTGACAGCGATAACGAGCGGCTTGATCCTGGGATTGGCCTGCCGCAGCCAGGCGAACTCGACACCGTGCAACACGCCGAGTTGGACCTTGCCTTCCTTGAGCTGCTGGCCGAGCTGTTCCGTGTCGGACGCCAGCACAACCTGGGGATGAATCCCGGTCTGAGCCTCAAGCAGCACCTTGAACGGCCGCATCATCGCCTGCATCATCGGCTCCGGAGTATCGCCGAACAGGCTGCACAGCACACCGATTTGCAGGCCGTCCGGTCGAATTGCGTCCTCGGCTCCGCCCCAGCCGGCGCTCAGCAGACCCAGGAACACAGTAGCGAGTGCAATGACCACAGCCCAGCCAAGCCTGTACCGTTTCATGCCTCTGCTCCCTGTTGTCGGTCCCGCCTCTGCCGGTGGTGCCTTCACCACGTCGTGCCCTGCGGAGGGCAGGGCTGCCTCGTTCTGTAGCGGGAGCGATTACGCAAGAAGGATGCCTTGGGATAAAAAAGAGCAACCCAACCGGCTCGCGCGGCCGTTCCATAGCCGCTTCTGCGGCCGGACTCAAGGCTTGGCGGCAGGATCGGGAGCGAACCCGGGGCAGAAACCGCCCGCGGTCGCCCGCTCCAGGTCCGCCAGGATAAGGTCGTACTGGTAGAGGGCCTCATTCAGGTCCACCTGCAAATGCCGATGGAGCAGCTGTCCCTCAAGGAGCTCATCCAGGGTCACCTGCGGCGTGGGCTCGTTCGGCTGGAACTTGCCGGCGATGGTGTTGGAACGCTGCTTAGAGGCTGTTCCAAATGAGGGCGCATGTACAGTATCCTCTGGCC
>JRHI01000420.1_pt1 | contig 46260 bp, 34 predicted proteins | sample 215371 | NCBI WGS metagenome assembly JRHI01 (sample SAMN02929681, study PRJNA255918) | sediment metagenome | biome: cave system; feature: Ice Cave; material: Sediment; isolation source: sediment from deep within a dark volcanic ice cave with no known source of... ... | reverse complement strand
GGGTGGGGGTGGAGGTGGCGGACGGGGTGGAGGCGGCGGAGGCGGTGGTCGTGGCGGCGGAGGCAGGGGACGCGACTGGTAACTGCTTTCGGCGATCTTGAAAATTGGATTTCATTTTTAAATTTCCGGGGAGGCGCTTTTTGCGTCTCCCTTTTTTTTACAGGGGCAGGAAGTTCTACGCGATTGCGGCGGGTACGGGGGCAACCAATTCCACATTTCCGGCGGTCAAACGAAATCTTTCGATGGTAGTGCTTGCAAGCCCGCGACCCACGAGCGCCTCTATGTCGAGCCCGGCTTCGGCACGTGTTAATTCTTCGGGCGATGCAAAAAGCGCTGGAACACGGGGCATAAATACGGGGCAGCAATCGTGGAAAGGTTCCGCCGAAATTTCATAGGTGCCAATTTTTCGAGCCAGGGCCATGATCTCGAGTTTGTCGTCGCCTGCCAGCGGACGAAAAACGGGCATGCGGACGGCGTCTCCCACCGCGACCATATTCTGCAACGTTTGCGAAGCCACCTGCCCCAGGCTGTCTCCCGTGATCAGAGCGTGCACCCTTTCGCGCTCGGCTAATTTTGACGCGATTCGCAACATCAGCCGGCGATAAAGAAGCACGCGGTAAGTGTCGGGGGCGGATTGCACAATTTCCCTTTGCAAGGACTCAAAAGCTACGAGGTATAGCCGCGCCGTGAACTGGTAAGGAACGAGTTTTTTAACGAGAGCGCGCGCGACGTGCATGGACGATTCGCCTTCGCGGCTTCCCCCTCCCCAGAAATGCACGAAGGAAAGATGCGCGCCGCGCCGCATCATTTTGTACGCGGCCACCGCGGAATCAAAGCCGCCGGAAAGCAGGCACATCATCCTTCCGCCGCTATTTGCCGGGAGCCCACCGGTTCCGGAAATTTTTTCGGAATAAAGCAAAACCGGCCCCGGAGTGATTTCAATATGGCAGGTGAGCTCTGGATCGTTTAATTGCACGCGAACTTTTCGTCCTGCGGCGCGCAGCTTTTCCAGGAGGTCGCGCCCTACCCGGGATTCAATTTCCATTACGTTTATGGGAAATGATTTGTCGCTGCGTTTCGCGCGCACGGCGAACGTGGCGAATTTCCGCGGCTCGATTTGTTGCCAGGCCGCACCGGAGATTTCTTCCATCCCGGCCTCGGGATCGCGCTCAATCGTTTGCGCCAACGCATAATTCGCGACTCCCAAGACGCGGCCTATGCGTGCCAGCGCTTCCGCGACCGCGGTATCGTCTTTCAACATAACCAGCATTCGGTCGCCGGGCCGACCAATCCGAGAGAATGGAATTCCTTCCAGGGAGCGCCTGAGGGCCACACCGAGCTTATTGAGGAAGAAATTGCGGTTGCGACCTTTGAGCCAAAGTTCGTGGTAATGCACGACGATCACAGGCTTGGACATTACGAACAAAACTCCTGGCGCACTCGTTAGGCGGGATCAGTATAGCAGCCGTACAGTTGATAAAAGCTCAGTCCTCCGCGCAACATTGCAGAAGCCGAACATTCGCTGCGCACATCCGAGGGCCCCCCCCGGCTATTTTGTAAGTGCTCATTTTAAAGAGGTTTAAGTTCCATAAAAACGTAAGTGCGGATTCTACAAGACTTGCGGACACGTTTTACGTAAGTGCAGATTGTAGAGAGGTTAAGCTCCGTTCTTCAGCGGTGCCGCACGATAAGAGTCGCGACCAGAAGAGGAACAGTTTAGTTTCCTTGCTCATAATCCTCATTTGCGTCATTCCCAGGAAACGCTAACAGCGGGTGGAACGGTGCGCAAGGATTATCTTAAGTATTACGTACAGGCAGTTGAGGGACAAAAGAACAGCTGTACTCTGCACCTGACATCTGATCGCGCGCCGCCCTTTGCTCTTAACGGCTTTGGAACATCGGTTAAGGATGAGTGGACGCTGAGGCGTTTCTGGGGTATTAGGGAGTCGGGCGCAGCCGATAGGCCAAGGTGGGCTGGCCGCAACAGAACCTTATTCAAACTTGGTGCATCCAACTTGTCAGCGTCGCCGTATTTGAGTGTAGGTGGAAGCGAAAAAATGTGGGATAAAAACGACTGGCATCAATTCTTTCAGATTGCGCGTGTCCCATGGCGGCGCCACCGTCCACCTCGTCCGGTTTATCCTAGCGGTGTGAATCGCATTCTTCCGGCCGCGGGCTTCAGCCTTTCAGAACTCGACGACGCGGGTATAAACATTGACCTCGCGGAACATTTTGGACTGCCTGTAGACGCGAGCCGGGTGGGAGCTTATGGGCCTAACGTATCCGTTCTGCGCGATTTTGTCCGTTCCACGCGGCATCCCACGTAACGAGAGTTTCTGTAACCTGTTATGGCCGTCCTTTGATTCTCGGCCGCTTACCGTCCGAAATTCTTTTGTTTGTCCAAGCTAAAATTTTAATCCGCGATTCTTGCCTCGCGTGACGGCGTAGTGTATACACGCAAACCATGATCGGTTTGCGACGCCTTAAATTACGCCCCGGCATATGACCTCCACGAAACTGACAAGCGATCAAATTAGAGGCTTTTGGGGCGCCTGGTGGGGCTGGACACTGGATGGCATGGACTCATTTATCTATGCGCTGGTGCTGAGTCCGGCTCTGTCGGAGCTTCTCCCAAAATCGGGAATAGCAAACAGTGCCGGAAACGTTGCATGGGCCGGCTCGGTGCTCTTCGCGGTTTTTCTGATTGGCTGGGGCTTGGCTTTCCTCTGGGGACCGATTGCGGATCGCTTCGGACGGGCTCGTGTGCTGGCTGCAACAATCTTTGTTTATGCGCTCTTCACCGGCTTAGCCGCGCTTTCGCAGAATGTGTGGGAACTCGGAATTTTTCGCCTGTTGGCGGGTATCGGAATCGGCGGGGAATGGGCTCTGGCAGGCACTTATGTTGCTGAAGCGTGGCCGGAAGATCGACGCAAGATGGGCGCCGGCTACCTGCAGACCGGTTATTACGCGGGATTCTTTCTCGCTGCTGCTTTGAACTATACAGTTGGCGCTCACTTCGGTTGGCGGGCAATGTTTCTTTGTGGTCTGTCGCCGGTGATCCTGGCTTTTGTGATTCGAGCTGGAGTGAAAGAACCGGAGCGCTGGAAACGCGTCGCTTCGTCACCGAGCCATCGAGCACCTCTACGCGAGATTTTCAATGCTCGCTACCGGCGACGCACGACGGTCATTACAGCGCTATTGACCGTGGCCATCATCGGACTCTGGGCGGGCTCTGTTTATGAGCCGGCGGCCATACTGATTCTCGCCAAAAAAGCAGGGATGTCCGCCATGCAGGCGACCCGGACGGTATCACTGGCCACTGCGCTGCTCTCCATGGGAACAATTCTTGGATGCCTGGCACTTCCCGGTCTGGCGGAGAAAATCGGGCGGCGCCCGACCCTGGCCATTTATTTTTTGGGGATGAGCGCGTGCATTGCGCTCTGTTTCGGCTGGGCCTTCTATTTGCCCGACGGGCTTCGCCTGTTCGTTATACTGCTGTTTTTCCTGGGATTTTTTGGGGGCAATTTCACGATATTCAGTCTTTGGCTTCCGGAGCTCTATGAAACGCGTGTCCGAGCGACGGCCTTTGCATTTGCTACCTCTTTTGGCCGCTTTATCGGAGCCGGAATAAATTTCTTATTAGGGGCGTTGGTTCACCGAACCGGTACGCTGGGCAAGCCGGTCGCTTATTCCGCGGCCGTTTTTGCCCTGGGATTGCTGATTATTCCCTTTGCAATGGAGACGAAAGGGAAACGGTTGCCGGACTGAGTTGGCCATCCTTCCGGTTTCTTGCTAGAGATTTAGCGAAAGAAGCAAGGCCTCAGTGCTAAATCGGTGAGCCCGGTAGAACGGATGTTGCTCAGCGCGGGGAAACTTTACTACCCACGGGGTGCAGGCAAGCCGTGGCGGTCGCGTTCATCACGCATGGCTTCCCTTTGATGCGTCCGGACGACCAGATCCGAATGGGCTATCGCCGTGCACAGCAAGATGAACTTGCTTTTGCGATCTTGCTTGAAATAACGGCGCGAGGTTGATTGATCCCACTCGCCATCGCCTTCCACGCGACCTGCGCACGTCAGGCACCAGCCCTGGAGACACATGCTGGGCAAATTCATTCCCTGGCGAAATGCGGCGAGGAGCATCGGCTCGTCCTCGGGAACGGAGATTGTTTTTTCCGTTCCATCTGGAAAAATCAAACGAACCAAATGCTCCTTCGTCGCCGATGCGGTCATCTCAACGACAAGAGTACATCATGGATTGTAAAATCCACGATTCTTGCTATAGGGCGCGTCGCCGGGATCCCCGCGACGGAAGTGGCCGGACGGCCTGCTTACGCCGTCACGTTCCATGCTGAGAAGCTCAATAAACCAAGCTTCATGCTCAACTTCTTCATTTAAGATGCGCGCGGCCATATCGTAGGTGCGCGGGTCTTTGCCGAACGTGATGTCGCAGATTTCGCTCCAGGTGCGAATAGCGCAACGCTCGGCTTCGAGCAAGACCTCGAGAATGTCCGCGGCCTTTATGTTTTCCGACTGGATCTTCTCCACGACCTGCACGCCTTTTTCGGTAACGCCCGAATAGCCGGGCAGAAATGCGTCGGGACAGCCCGCGCGGTCAGCAAACACGCGAATGTCCGAGGGTAGCTTGCCGCCCAATTCGTAGATTCGCGGGGTAATCAATTCAAAGTGGGCGCGGTCTTCCAGACGCGCATCTTCGCAGATCTCTTTGTAATCCTCTTTGCCGGCGAGATTCATGCGAAGAATCGTATAGTAATAGTAGGTGGTGAATTCCGCGCCGGCGGCGTCCACCAACAATTCGAGCAAATGCTCGACGTTTACTCCACGCGCGCGGATTTGTTCCACACCAACCCGCTTGGTGAGATCAGCGCGTTTAACGACGGAATCGCTTGCGTGTTTTTTAATTGACATCCAGAACTCCTCCTCAGAAAATTTCAGATCAGGCGCCGACCGTTGCGGGCCGGCCCTCGTGTGCAGAGACATCATTCCCGCTGGGAGAGAAAATTCTAGCGTAGCGCGATCTATTGGTCTAATATATCGTTTCTATCCCAGTGATAGTTTGCGGCGATAGATATCCGCACCGCGGGGAGACGCGTGGAACTGCATCAGCTACGCTATTTTTGCGCCGTCGCAGAGGCCGGTAACTTCACGCGGGCGGCGCAGCAAACGCACATTGCCCAGCCTTCCCTCTCACAACAAATCTTAAAGCTCGAGGATGAACTGGGGGCGAAGCTGTTCGACCGGTTGCCGCGATCGGTGAAGCTCACCCACTTCGGCACTGCTTTCCTGCCCAAAGCGCTCGCGATTCTTCGACAGGTAGGCGAGGCGCGCGCTGAGATTCAGGAAATGTCCGGGAGCGAAAAAGGGACGGTGGTGCTGGGGGCTATTCCTACTATCGCGCCTTACTTACTGCCGCGCATACTCACTGGATTTGCGGACGCGCATCCGACCGTGCAAGTTCGCGTGGCCGAAGAGCTTACACCGCTGCTGCTGGAGCGGCTGCGTTCCGGCACTTTGGATTTGGCGTTGTTGGCGCTGCCGATTCTCGGAGACGACTTGGTGTCGATAGAACTTTTTCGCGAGCCATTGTTTGCGGTGGTGCCGCCGAATCACCGTCTGGCGTCGAAAACAACTCTCTCCCTTCGAGATATCAAGAATGATTTTTTTCTGCTGCTGAAAGAGGGCCATTGTTTTCGCGAGAACACGATTTCAGCCTGCCAACGTTCGCGGCTGCGTCCGAACATCGTTTTTGAATGCGGGCAATTCTCGAGCATTCTGGCGATGGTATCAGCGGGCATGGGAGTATCGGTTGTTCCCCAGATGGCGGTTGAAAAGCGGTCTGGCTGCCGGTTTATTCCTATCCGCGACCCTAAAGCGGAGCGCCGAGTCGGACTCGTTCAGTTAAAACATCATTTTGCTACGCGGGCTCATCGGACTCTCGTTGAACACTTGAAGCGGAATGTTCGAGTACCGAGGGATGGGGCATCGGGGGTGTCTGAGTAAAGCGGTATTTAGGAACGAACAACAACAGAAGCCACACGAGACGAACGCGATGCTTACCGAATTACTTCGGTTGCAGGGGACGTTACTTGAGGCAACCTGTTTATGCAAGGTACCTTCGTACCCCTTGACGCGGGAAACTTTTCCGGTAAACTGCCTCTTCGTCGATGGCTACTTCACAAATCACGGTCACCGTCCCCCAAGTCACGCGCGACGAGACGCAGCACGATTTCGAGTTTCCGCAGCGCGAGGCGGCGTTTTTTTACGGGTTATTCTTGCGGGGGCATTCCGCCGATGAGCTGCGGCGGGATATCGAAGTACCGCCAGCAGTGCTCGCCAAATGGCACAAGGAAGCCGAACGCGAGCCGAGCCTGAGAGACTTGTTACAGCGGATGGTGGATTATCGCCGTCACGTGCTGGCCATATTTGAGTCCCTTATCGGGTCAGACGCCCATTCGGAACGGGTTCAATAGCCGATCCCACTTGCGCAAGATGCGCGCGGCCCTTCCTTCTACCATTGCCCTTCCTTTTTAGACAATCCCGATCACCAAAATCTAGATAGCCCCGGGCAACCCTTGATTTAACTATGGATTCTGACCTCCTAGTGGGCTGGTGTCCCTAGAGAGTGATAATCTTCAATTGACGCGCGGGGTTACAAGGCATAGAATTTGATTTCCTACTGGTGAGGTGTTTGGTGAACCATCGCAATTATTTGGCGGCCGCAGTGCTTTTATCCCTCGGTGTGTCTCTTCCCCTTCTCGGTTTCGCTACCGGCGATAAAACCGATGATAAGAAAGATGTTACGAAGCCCCAGCAGCTTTCGGACAAGGATAAAAAGAGGCGCGCCAAGCAAACCCTCAAGGAACTCGATAACGCATACAAGAAATGGCTCAATGACGAAGTGATTTACATCATTATGCCGGAGGAACGGAACGCTTTCCTCCAGCTTGCCACCAACGAAGAACGCGAACAATTCATCGAGCAATTCTGGCTGCGACGTAATCCCAACCCAGACACGACCGAGAACTCTTTCAAAGAAGAGCACTATCGCCGAATCGCGTATGCGAATGAGCGTTTTGCTTCGGGAATACCGGGCTGGAAGACGGATCGCGGGCGGATTTACATTATGTGGGGCAAGCCCGACGAGACCGAATCGCACCCGTCTGGCGGGAGTTACGAGCGGCCGATGGAAGAAGGCGGGGGATCGACTTCGACGTATCCGTTTGAGAAGTGGCGTTACCGCTATTTGGAAGGAATTGGAAACGACGTCAATCTCGAATTTGTCGATCCGAGCGGCTCGGGGGAATATCGGCTTACGATGGATCCTTCCGAGAAGGACGCGCTGCTGCATGTGCCTGGGGCGGGACTCAGTTTAATGGAATCCATGGGCATGGCCAGCAAAACGGACCGGTTCTCGCGGTCGGATGGAACCCATTTACCCAGGTCGATGGGCGGCGAGCCAGCGAGCATGAATGAGTTCAACCGGTTGGAACTTTACGCAAAAATTCAGCGCCCGCCGGACGTTAAATTCAAGGACCTGGAAGAGCTTGTCACGCACTCGATCATACGCAATCAAATACAGTTTGATTACCGATTCGATTTCATGCGGGTGACCGGCGAAACGGTTTTGGTTCCCGTAACGATTCAGATTTCGAACCGCCAGCTTACGTTTCAGAGTAAAGATGGGGTGCACTCCGCCAAGCTGAATATTTTCGGGCGAGTCAGCACCCTGACGGGGCGCATCGTGCAAACGTTCGAAGACGTCGTGGCGCGGGACTTCCCCGACTCACTACTGCAATCGTCATTGAAACTCTCTTCGATCTATCAGAAGGCCGTACCTCTGAGGCCAGGGCTTTACCGATTGGACCTAGTAATCAAAGATGTGCAGAGTGGAAACGTCGGAGTGATAAATACTCGACTGGCCGTGCCGCGTTATGAGGATGATAAATTGTCGGCTAGTTCGCTGATCCTGGCGGACCAGCTCGAGCCTGTACCCGCAAAGCAGATTGGGACTGGCCTGTTCGTGCTGGGATCTTCGAAAGTGCGGCCAAGGTTGAACGGTGAATTCTTTGTGGAAGATAAAATGGGAATATACATGCAGGTGTACAACCTTAAGGTCGACGACACTACCCATAAAGCGAAAGCCTCAATAGAATATCATGTGCGCAAAGGCGATCAGGAAGTCTGGGGCGTAACGGAGAGCACGGAACAAATGAAGCAGAACGGCGAGCAGATTACGATCGAGCGGCTTCTCCCGCTGTCGGCGCTTGGACCGGGACGCTACAAACTTCAGATTAACGCCACCGATCAGTTGGCTAATCAATCGGTTTCAAGGAGCATAGATTTTTCGGTGAAAGCGGCTGTGGAAGTGAAAGCTGCCGCTAACGCCACACCAGGGAGGTAGCTAATTTGACCTGCCGAAAATTATTTCCGCGGCGCAATGGTCGATTGGGCCTGGGGGTTGTCGTGTTTCTGCTGGTTGGGGCATGGGGGGCGCATGCTGCGCCGGCTCCGAACGGCACCTTTGGAAAATTGTCGGGCATCGTGCTGGATCCCTCGGGTATACCACAAATGGGTGCAACGGTAGTGCTTGCGACCGAAGGGGCTCAGACAACCCCGTCGGTGGAGCTGTTGACCAACCCTCGCGGCGTTTTCCTCAGCGAGCGCCTGGCGCCAGGCTATTACACCGTGCGCGTGACATTGGCCGGGTTCCTGCCAAACATTGAGCGACATGTTCACATATCCGCACACCTCACGACACTCGTGAAGGTTGAGCTTGATTCCGTCTTCGCGTCACTCGACCGACTGCGCCGCCAGCCTTCCAAGCAATTCAACGGGGAAGATTGGAAATGGGTGCTCCGTACGACAACTGCCATGCGTCCAGTGTTGCAGTGGTTAGAAGGCGATGATCAAATTATCGAAGCAGCCTCGCTGAGCAAGATGGATTCCTCTGCGCTTCCGCGCGGACGACTCGAGCTGACCAGAGGAGCGAGCCGGCCTGGCTCGGTTTCAAATATCGCGGATTCGCCCGCTACGGCTTTTGCTTATGACCAAAAAATCGGGCACTACAGCCGCCTCTTAGTCGCTGGGCAAATAAGTTACGAGCATACTGCCGCGGCGGGACTGGCGGCCATGTGGCTGCCGACGGGATCCCTGGAATCCGGGCCACAAACGACATTAGTGTTGCGGCAAGCGAAGCTTGGGCCGACCGGCCGGACGTTTCGCGGGATGCGAATGGATCAGTCCGGAGTGCTTGATCTGGGAGACCGAGTAACACTGAACTATGGGGCGGAGTTTATCTATGTAGGTCTGGGACGCTCGACATCCACAATTCGCCCGCGAGCGGAAGTGAATGTTCGTCTCGCGGAAAACACCAGGGCATCGGTGATTCTAGCCGCTGAACCGGGCGCACCGGATGTAAGCAGCGACGGCGTATCCGGACAGGCTGTTCCGCTACAAGCTGCGATGAAACAGCTGGATGCGTTCCCTGCGCTGCTGTGGCGCAATGGACGGCCGGTATTGGAAGGCGGCTGGCATAAAGAGCTAGCGATTGATCATAAACTGAGTAAACAGGCCACCATTCATGTCGCGGGGTTCCACGACAGTCTTCGCCATGTAGCCATGTTTGGACGCGGAACTTCCCCCAACCCGGATTTCTTCCAGGACTTTTTTTCGGACGCGTTTACCTATGATGGGGGTTCTTCGAATTCCTGGGGCGCCCGCGCGGCTTTCCGCGAGAAGATTTCCGATGAATTGGAGTTTTCAGCCGTTTACGCGTATGCGGGGGCACTGGCTTTGAATGACGCAGCCACCGCTTCCGAGCTTCGCGACGGCCTGCAAACCCGTTATAGCCACAGCTTGTCTGGAGGTATTGGAGGTCGCGTCCCAGGCTTGGGAACGCGAGTTCACGCCAGCTACAAGTGGGTGGAGGGAACTGCTCTTTCACACCAGGATCGCTATGGCGAGATGCGTCACCATTCTGATCCCTATCTCCACCTGATAGTACGGCAGCCCTTACCTCATTTCCTGTTGGGTCGTTGGGAAGCCACCGCAGATTGCCAAAATTTGCTGGCCCAAGGCTATGCCTCGATCACAACTCGAGATGGCCGGTCCGTCTTGGTACCGATGCTTCGGACCTTCCGAGGTGGATTAAGTTTTCAGTTTTAGTCTCCGCAGAATACCAGAAAGCGAACGATGTATTCCGGAAACCATAGGTGGTCCCCTTACGCTACTGCAGTCCTCCCTAAGCTATTGAGCCAGAATACATTAGCTTTTAATTCCGATCCCATTTCATGGAAATCAACGTGCACCGAATATTTAGCGGGAGTGTAGCCGAAAGTAAATGAACCAAAGTCTGCGAAAGAGTTTAGGGGCGGTAGTGCTGGCAATAGTGACGCTGGCAGCGGTGGTATTTGCCATCCTGAACTTCGATCAGCGAACGCGGTTTGAGACTCCCGACGATGGGGCCTCCTGGTGGGACACAGCTCGCGGCGTGGACGCCTGGCGCGTGCTCCCGGAATCTCCCGCCGCAAGAGCCGGAATTCGCGAGGGTGATCGGGTCCTGGCGCTGAACGGCGATGAAGTTCACAGCTCCGTGCAAGTGACCAAAAAGCTCTGGCGCCTGGGCCTTTGGACGCAGGTGCGATACCGAGTGAGCAGAAATGGGCAGGAGTTTGAAACGTCGCTGGTGACTGTGCCGGCGGCGAAGCCCACCTCCATCGAAGACTATTTACGCGTCGTTGGGCTACTCTATCTTTTTATCGGGGTTTTTATTTTTGTGCGGCGCTGGAACGCGCCCCGCGCGGTTCACTTCTACGTTTTTTGTCTGACCTCTTTCATTCTGTATTCATTTCATTACAGCGGCAAACTGGATCCTTTTGATTGGGAAGTTTATTGGTCGAACATCATCGCCACGATGCTGGCTCCAGCTCTTTTGCTGCACTTCGCGCTGGTATTTCCCGAGCGAAAAGAACAGCGTTTGCATTCCCTGGTTAAGCTTTCGACGGTTTACGCGCTACCGGCGGTGTTGCTGGCTCTGCACGTAAGTGTGGCAGTGGGCGCATTGGGTTTTCTGCGTTGGCCCGGGTCGCTTTTGGTTCTGGATCAGTTGGAGCTGGGACTGCTCGGCTCGTACTTTTTCGTTGCGGGCTTCGTGCTATTTAGGAGCTACCAGCACTCTCCAGCCGGTGTATTGCGCCAGCAATTGAAATGGCTGACCGGTGGAACTCTTGCGGGCACGACACCTTTCATCCTCTGCTACGTTTTACCGTTCATAATTGGCGTGAGCCTACGGCCATGGATGAAGTTTTCGGCGCTGACGCTGGCGTTGATACCGCTCTGTTTCGGCTACGCGATCATCCGATACCGGCTGATGGATGTGGACATTATCTTCAAGCGGGGTCTGGCGTACACCGCAGCGACCGCAGGCGTCGTGGCCGTATATTTTGGTCTGGTCGCGCTGATCGGGGAATTATTTCACACCGCCTGGCCTCAGGGAACCGCCGGGGGGATGATTGCTATCGTTGTCGCAGCCTTCCTCTTTCAGCCCTTTCGCGATTGGATCCAGGCGCGACTGGATCACTTCTTTTACCGCGATCGTCTGGACTTTCGCCGAACCCTCATTGAGTTTGGCCGCACGCTGACCAGCGAAGTGCGTATCGAGCCGATGCTGAACTCGGTAATGGACAGGCTCTCGCAGACTCTGCTTGTAGATAGACTGGCCGTTTTTGTCGAAGCTCAGGAGAGCGGGCAATTAGTTCTCGCGAAATCCATGGGTATTCGCCTGAGCGGGAATCTTGATTGGGGTTTTCTCGATCCACAGCGGCCTGAGTTTGCGCGGGGATATTTATTTTATGAGTCGCCACGCGCCGCGCGCGACGCGTCCCCCTCCGTAAAGCAAACTCTGGAGCAAGTGGATCTAAATTATTTTATCCCGTGCCGCATTCGAGAGCATACCGTGGCGGTGATTGGCTTGGGCAAGACTGTCGACGGCGATTTTCTCTCAAGCGACGACGTGGAGCTGCTGTTTACGATCGCCGGCTACGTAGCGATCGCGCTCGATAACGCGCATCTCTATAGCTCCCTAGAGAAAAAGGCTGTGCAGATCGAGCGCCTGAAAGATTTCAGCGAAAACATAGTGGAGACGCTAAACGTTGGAGTGTTGGCAGTGGATCTCGATGGGCGGGTGGAGTCCTGGAATACGCAGATGGAGCAGCTCGTCGGCATCAGCCGCCAGGATGCTCTGGGACGGAAGCTCGCGGAAGTGCTCCCCCAGGAACTGGCAACGGAAATTGCTTCGCGCGAATCCAACGATCAAGTGACTGCATTTTACAAGTTCCGGCTGCATAGCAACTCTCAGACGGCCATCGTGAACGTGTCCATCGCCCCGCTCATCAGCAAAGCTGGAGAGCGTATTGGGCGCTTGCTTCTGCTGGACGACGTTACGCAACGGGAGCGCATGCAGGAACAGATGCTGCAGACGGAAAAATTAACATCGCTGGGTTTACTGGCGGCAGGAGTGGCGCACGAGGTAAACACCCCCCTGGCAGTGATATCCAACTACATACAAATGCTGGCTCGACAATTTCCAGGAGACGACCCGCGCCATACGTTAATTGAAAAAATTGTGAAGCAAACGTTTCGAGCGAGCGAAATCGTAAATAACCTGCTGAACTTCTCGCGCACCGGCGCAGCAGCATTCACCGCAGTGAACGTAAATAGCGTTTTGGAAGACACCCTCTCTCTCGTGGCCCATCCCTTTCGAACCTCGCGCGTGAACGTGATTAAGAATCTACAGGACGATCTTCCAGCCGTATTGGGTTCACCCAATCGGCTGCAGCAGGTTTTTCTGAACTTGTTCTTAAACGCGCGCGATGCGATGCCTTCGGGCGGCATCCTGGAGGTGCGCACAGCCTCACGAAATGGCTCCGTCGAAATCGAAGTAACCGATACGGGAGCAGGCATTGCACGCGAAAATGTCAACAAGATTTTCGACCCCTTCTTCACCACTAAAGCCACTGGAAGGGGCACAGGGCTCGGACTGTCCGTAAGCTACGGAATCATCAAAGAGCACGCCGGGAAAATTGATGTGCGCTCGACTGCCGGGAAGGGTACATCGTTCCATTTGGAGTTTCCCGTCGCTAGAAAGGCGGTCCATGCCTAAGGGATCTATTTTGGTTGTGGATGACGAAGTGGAAATTCGCGAAGGCCTGGAAATGCTGCTCTCGTCTGAAGGCTACTCGGTTATGACTGCGGAAACTGGAGAGGCGGGTCTGGCGAAGCTGGAAGAGCAGCCGTTTGATCTATTGCTGGTTGATATAAGCCTGCCGGATCGCAGTGGATTGGACGTGCTGCGCGATATACGGCGGCTGAACCCGGATCTCCCGGTGGTTCTGATCACCGCGTATGGCTCGATTGACACTGCTCGTGCGGCCTTTAAAAACGGAGCCCAAGATTATATTACCAAGCCGTGGTCAAACGACGAATTGCTTGCCCAGGTAGCGCAGGTGGTGGAATCGCGCAAGCTGCGTGACGAAAACCTGCACTTAAAGCGTGCGCTCAAGCAGCGTTTTAATTTCCCGAACATCATCGGGAAGAGCGAAAAAATGCTGGCGCTGCTGGATCTTGTGACTCAAGTAGCGCCGTCGCGTTCCACTGTGCTCATCAGCGGTGAAAGCGGCACCGGTAAAGAGTTGATTGCCAAAGCGATCCATTCGGCTTCGACGCGCGCCGACAAAGCATTTGTGCCGGTAAATACCGGATCAATTCCTGTTGATCTGCTTGAATCGCAATTGTTCGGCCACGTGAGAGGCGCATTTACGAGCGCAGTGGCTTCGAAGAAGGGATTGTTTGAAGTAGCCGATCAAGGAACGATTTTCTTTGACGAGATTTCAACGATTGGTCCGGAGACACAAGCGAAGCTTCTGCGCGTAATTCAAGAGCGCGAATTCATGCGACTAGGAGCAAACGAGCAGATTAAAGTTGACGTGCGAATCCTAGCCGCTTCGAACGTAAGCCTTCTTGACCTTGTGCGCGAGGGGCGCTTCCGCGAAGACCTCTTTCACCGGTTGAACGTGATTGCCATTCAGTTGCCGCCGCTGCGCGACCGTCGCGAAGATGTGCCGCGGTTACTGGCACACTTCCTGAGCAGATACTGCCAGGAAAACAATAAGCCGCTTAGTCGTTTCAGCCAAGGCGCACTGAAGCTCCTGATGGATTATGACTGGCCGGGCAACGTTCGGGAGCTCGAGAATGTGGTCGAGCGTGCCGTGGTGCTTTCCACTCAAGATTTGGTGGACGTCGATCTGCTGCCGGAAAACGTGCGCAGCAAAGAAATCGTGCGAGGGTTGCGCTTGCAACTGTCAGAATTTATGCGGCCGCTTCCAGGGGAGCCGGGAGCGCGGAGCGCGGCCGACAATCCACAGCCATCGCTTTTTAAAATCATGGAAGAGGTCGAGCGCCGTATTGTCGTGGATATGCTCGAGCGAACCGGGTGGAATCAGACTGACGCAGCGGCGAAATTTCAGATTCCACTTTCGACTCTCAATCAAAAGATCAAGCGTCTGGGAATCGACACGCGGCGCAAAGCTGGCGGACGCATTGGCGGCGACGACACAAACACGTTCGCAGCGGGGAAATAAACTCCGGGGTTTACCCTAGAGAGCTTGTATCTTCAGTGAAACTTCTTCCGTCTATGCCGGATGCGGCAGTCTGAAGTCCACCGATCGCGATACCTGTCCATCGCCAACTTATACTCAAGTTCATGAGCTGTTCGAAGGGCCGAGAGGTCCTGTCCGATTCGACAGGTAACCCATTGGAATCGGGATTTGGTGGGCGCCTCGACTGCCCTAAACGACTTGTGGCTTAGTAGAAGCACTGCACAGTATCTCCCAGCCCGCAGGTGACATTAGGGGGGCAAATGAAAAATAAAAAAATGAGCTTACGTATCGCAACGCTCGCTTTGTCGCTTATAGGTTTCTTTGCAGGGTCTGCTCCGGCCGCAGCCCAAGGACCCCAGGGCGTAGGTTCAAGCGCCCGCGCCCGGACAGGGGTACGAACGAAGTCAGGGTCGGCGGCAGCACCAAGAAAACTTTCCGGAACGCATAGGAATGCTCGCGCGAATACGCGGGTGAAGGTCGCGGCGGGCAGGGGGACATCTTCCGGGTATTCCCCGGCATCGCGCTCGAACGTGCGTGCACGGTCGGGAGCTGCAGCAGGCGCGCGCCCAACTGCGGTAACGACCAAGACGAAGGCGGCCCCGTCATTGAAGCCAGTTAAGCTGGTTACGGAAGAAATAAAGCGCGAGGCACCGAAAGAACTCGCGAAGGGACTCGAAGCACCAAGACCAGCAACGCAACGCCATGCGTCCGCTAGCGATCCTTTGGCGAAATTAACGGCGGGATTGCAAGCACGCGGATTGCTGCCTGCAGAGATAGGGCTGAAAGAGGCATGCACGCATTTCAAGGCGTTAAGCGATTGCGTCGCCGCTTTGCACGCAAGCCAAGATCTGGGGATCAACTTTAATTGCATGAAATGGGATCTTACGGGCATGCCGCTCACCGCAGACCCATCGGGTTGCTCGATCCCTGGAAGCCGCAACATCATGAGTTTGAGCAAAGCCATCCAGGCATTGAAGCCGGATGCGTTTGGCAAAGAGGAAGCGGCGAATGCTCAAAAACAGGCATTTATCGATTTGAAGGAAGCGGGACTGGAAAATTCCAAGAACCTGAAGTAGATAGGTGGTTCAAGCCGCAATCTTCCACGGGACGGCCGGACCGGTCCGTGCGTGATCGCCCAAAGGCGATTATCGTTGTTGCGCAGGACGGGCGGTTAAGGGCAAAGTAAAGCGCGTGGAAGCGCAATTTCTAAGTCCGCTTCAGCGATGGATGTTTTTGTGCGGCATATTGCTGGCTTCAGCCGCACTCACCCTCTTCAGCGTCAAGATTGTCGCCGCAGAGTACTACGCTGCAAAACAAACCCCGGAAGGGCTAGCCCGCGCACTGTATCTTGAGCCAGGCAATGAAAGATATTTGTATCTCATTGCCCATTACTGGCACTACAACCTCGAGCGACAAGATCTCGGGCTAGCAGTGGCCTACTATCACCGGGCCATTACGGTGGACCCAGGCTCTACGAAAAGCTGGTTGGACCTGGCTGCCGCCTATGAAGAGCTCGGCAGTAATGGACAAGCGCGCGAGGCCTATGCTGCGGCGCTGAAGTCGCATCCTGTCTCCGCGGATGTAGCTTTGCGATATGGAAATTTTCTGATTCGCCAAGGAGAATTCGAGGAGGCTTTCGCAAATATTCGACGCGCGCTGAAGGCCAACCCCAAACTCGCGTCGGCCGCGATTGTGACGTGCTGGCGCGCGGACCCGCAAATTGAAATTATTCTCGACCGCGCCCTTCCCCCGTTGCGCTCCGTCTATCTCGACGCAATGCGATTTCTAATCGGCGAACGAGCCGATGATGGCGCATTGGCGGTGTGGAAGCGTTTAGCGGGGATTGAGTCAAAGTTAGAGCTTCCATATGCGTTGCCGCTAATCAACGGATTAATAGAGCGCGATCGCTTCGCAGACGCACGCGGCGTGTGGCAAGAGGCGCTCCACGCGGCAGGCATCTCGCAACCGGGTGGAATTCCGGAGTCAGTAATATGGGACGGCGGATTTGAGGGACCAATCATTGACGGGGGTTTCGGATGGCGTAAGAATGATGTCACCGGGGTCCGATTTGACTTTGACACGACGGTAAAGCATTCCGGCGCGCGATCTTTCCGGCTGACCTGTGATGGCCGTCAAAATGTCGACTTCAATCATCTCTTTCAGTATGTTCCCGTCGAACCCCACACCTCCTACGATTTTTCCGCCTACATTCGGACAGAAGCGATTACTACGAATAGCGGTCCGCGCTTCCTGATTTCGGATCCACATAACTCAATACCGGGCCAGGTGACAGGCCAGGTGACGGGTACGCAGCCATGGACGCGGCTCGATCTTTCTTTTACAACGGGCGTCAAAACTAACGTTTTAATCGTTTCGTTGAGACGCACTCCGAGCGAAAAACTGGATAACAAACTAGCCGGCACGGTGTGGATAGACGATGTGTCGCTCATCCCCGTGGAGCAAAAGAGATGGACGCGATGAAAGTAATTCGCGTGGGTATCTGTGCCTTGGTGGCCTTCGCGGTGGCAGCGCACGGTGCTGTGGAAGATTGGTCTTCAGGGGTGTTGGAGGTCGGGGCCGCTGCGCTCCTGGTGTATTGGGCCCTATTGCTGTTTAGGGGCTACGAGAAACGGATTTGGGCGCACCCGCTTTTTGCCCCGGTGTCCGCATTTATCGCGGTTGTGGCGTTGCAACTTCTGCTCAACCTCACGGCCTCACACTATGGGACAAAAGAAGAATTGCTGAGGTTATGCGCTTACGGAATCCTTTTGTTTCTCGCCGTTCAGGCTTATCGGACGCTAGAGGATTGGCGAGGGTTCGTTTGGTTTTTACTCGCCTTGGGATTTGGTGTTTCGGTGTTTGGGATTTTGCAGCACCTTACGTTCAATGGAAAACTGTACTGGGTTCGCGAGATGCGGTATGGGGGGATTCCGTTCGGCCCGTTTGTAAATCGGAACCATTTTGCAGGCTTCATCGAACTGGTGGTACCCCCGGGCCTGGCTGCACTCGTGATGGGCAAGGTGCGACGCGACCAATGGATGCTCGTTGGCGTGCTGACCCTCTTCCCGATCGCAGCATTATTCCTGTCTGCTTCGCGGGGGGGAATCATCAGTCTTCTGGTCGAAATACTTCTGCTGGTTATATTGATGTGGAGTGGTTTTGGAGAGAAAAAACAGGCGCTCGTCGGCGCGCTGGWGCTGCTATTGGCCGCTGGACTGGTCACTTGGCTTGGTGTAGGCGAGGCGCTGGAACGCTTTTCCAGTTATCGACAGTTCGAAGTAAAAAGTGATAAGCGCCTCTCCATGGCCCATGATACTTGGCGCATCTTCCTGGAGCACCCTTTTTTGGGTACTGGGATGGGCACCTTGCAGAGCGTTTTTCCCAAATACGAAACGCTATACGACGGCAAAGTTGTGAATCACACCCATAACGATTACCTGGAGGCACTGGCGGAAACGGGAACAGCAGGGGGAGCCTGTTGCGCGTGGTTTCTTGCCATCTTGTTTCTTGCCGGCGTCCGGCGAATACGGCAGAGGAGCAGTGGGTTACAGGCGACGTTGCAAATGGGTGCGCTTATATCGTGCATCGGATTGCTGATCCACAGTGTGGTGGACTTCAACTTGCATATACCGTCGAATGCGCTGCTTTTTTTCCTGTTGAGTGCATTTGCATCTGCGCACATTTTACCGTCACCGCACACTGGTCAATCTCGGGGGCGAACTCCCTAGCGAGGCAGGTGTCGCTGGATGCCTGCAGAACTGACTCAAGTTCTCATTTTGCGGTGACAGTGCGACGGACTCTTGACAAACATGGGATAGTGCGATTATAAGCGCCGGGTGCATGGCGCACGCGCGTTACGCTCTTGGGGAGAGGGTTTGGGTCACTCGTTGCGGTTCCGAAATTTTGCGGCACTTCATGGAGGAAACAATGGCACAGGAAAAAGATGGATTCGGCGATGACAACGAAATCTCGCGCTTTGAGGACGAAGAAGCTGGCGCGGATCGCGAGGAGATCGTCGAGACGGAGGAAGAAGAATTGATTATCTCGGACCGGCCGGGCATTGCGGGGGCATCCGAGAGTTCCGGAAAGGGCGGGGGAAGCCGCTCCAAGGGTACGGCCAAATCCGGCCAGAAACGCAAGGCAACCAATAAATCCGGGCGCACTTCAAAGCGCAAACGTAGGACACAGCGGACGAGCAAAGCTGCGGCCAAGGGCAAGACCAAGACCAAGAAGGCTGGCGGAAAGAAAAGCGCTGGAAAGAAAAGCGGCCGGGGCAGAAGGCGCTAGTCTGCAGATCCAACTTTGGCAGCAGGCTGAAATACATTCCCGGAACCGCAACGCCGAACAGGAGGCCGAATCCTTTGGAATCCTTGCTGTTGGAAAGACGCTCGCGCGTCAAACTTCTAGCCGATTCCAGATTGGTTTGACCTTCCCCCTTTTGATTATTGCAGGCCGGTGATGACAATTCTCCTTGCCCGCGTTTAGTAACGCCAGCTAGCATAGAGACAATGTTACATGCTCTCGAGCATATCCGCCGGATGCGGGGCGGGGCCCAGTCACATCTGATGCGCTGCTCCGACGGCCATTATTATGTGGTCAAGTTTCAGAATAATCCGCAGCATACCCGGGTTTTGGTAAACGAACTGCTGGGAACAAAGCTAGCGGCACGGCTGGGGCTGCCGTCGCCGCCGGTGGCTGTGATTGAGGTCACAGCAGAATTAATCAGCTACACGGCTGATTTGGTAATGCAGTTGGGCCGGGGGAGTACGCCATGCCGGCCGGGACTGCAATTTGGCTCACGCTACCCGGGTGATCCCCGCGAGATAACCCTTCACGATTTTCTGCCCGATGAGCAATTGCGCGCGGTAGAGAATATCGCCGATTTTGCCGGAATGCTGGTATTTGACAAATGGACCTGCAACACCAATGGGCGACAGGCCATTTTCCTTCGAAATTTTGGGGACGGAGGCTCGAAAACAACTTCCCGGACTGTGACATATTCCGACAGGCGCACAGGGAAGCCAGCTTCCGGCCAGGGCGCAGTCCCCGGAGACGCGGGTTGGCAGGCAACAGCGGAGTGGCCCTATCGAACGATGATGATTGATCAAGGGTTTTGCTTTAATGCCGGCGAATGGAATTTTCCGGATGCGCCTTTGCGTGGTCTTTACGCCAGGCAGCGGGTCTATGAAGGGGTTACTGGTATCGAATCTTTTTTGCCCTGGCTCGACCGGTTGGAGAAGCGCGTAACCCTCGATGTCCTAGACGAGCTCGGAAAGCAAATTCCCCCGGAGTGGTATGCGGATCAGCAAAGCGAGCTTTACCGGCTGCTGGAGACCTTGTACCAGCGGCGTACGCGAGTGCGAGAGTTGCTGGTGACGGCAAAGAATTCAAACCGCCAGCCATTTCCCAACTGGAGTTGAACGTGCCTCAATTTGAAGAACGCTCGTGCGCGTACCACGTCCTGCGCTATACGCCGAACTTAGTGCGGGATGAGTGGGTGAATATCGGGGTGCTGGTGTTCGATCCGACTACCGGTTCCCGCCGCATCCGTCTGATCGAAGAACCGGGTGAATTTGCGCGCGTCCGACGGCTGCACCCCGAGGCCGACGAAGCATTGCTCCGCGCGCTACGCGACGACTTCGAGCGGCAGTTCACATTACAGAATGGCGGATTTCGCGAATACCTGACCAAGCTCAACGATACGCTCTCAAATGCCTTGCACCTGGCACCGCAAAAAGGGGTGCTTACCGAGGATCTGGACGCAGAACTTGAGCGATTGTACGCCGACCACGTCGCGCCACCGCAGGCGCGAAGAGATTTGCGGGAACGGCCATCAAGCCGGGGCGCGTTGCGTTCGTGGTGCAACCAAGTTCTGCGCCAGGCGCGGGTGTGGGAGCGCATTGAAAAAGGTGTCCCCGTCGAAAAGTACACGTTCTCGGGTGATCCCATGAAGCTCGACTATGGTTACCGTCGCAACGGCACCCAAGGTTTTATGCAAACGCTCTCGGTGGCCAGGGACCCCAGCCAGGCTAAGATTCTGGCGTACACCGCGGAGAGGATTCGCGCAAAGCTATCCTCGACGGAATTCACAGCCATAACTGATGTGCCGCTTACTGCCGCTAGGGAACGTCACCTGTTTGTAGCCGAAACACTCAAGGAGCAGGGCGTCGAGGTGGTGCCGGTGGATTCTTTTGCAGTATGGGTAAATAAATTGCGTCCGCTAATACGTGAGTAATCCGGCGCGGGTTGCTGGCGCGCAGCGCTGGCGAGAATTAGGTGTGGTTAACCTCCGCCGCAATCTCCATTTGGCTCCGCCCTGCTTTAGAGTACCGGCTCGCTCCAATTTTCCAAGGTCTCTTTCACCTTATGCATGAACTGGTGAGCGACGGCGCCGTCAACAACGCGGTGATCATAGCTCAGCGATAGATAACACATCGAGCGAATGGCGATGGCATCCTCCACAACCACCGGCCGCTTCTCAATCGCGCCAAGCCCCAGGATGCCCACTTGCGGCTGGTTGATAACGGGCAGTCCAAATAAGCCTCCGAATACACCTGGATTGGTGATGGAAAAAGTTCCTTCTTGCACCTCTTCGGGCTTGAGTTTCTTGGTGCGGGCGCGCTCGGCGAGATCGTTCATGGCGCGCTGGATGCCAAGGAGATTTTTTTCATCGGCGTTTTTGACGACCGGAACGATGAGCCCCCAATCGAGAGCCACCGCGATGCCGATGTTGATTTCCCGGTGAAGGATGACATTCGTACCATCGACGGAGGCGTTGAGCGTGGGAAAAGCGCGCAGGCCTTCCACGGCAGCTTTCACGAAGAACGGCATAAACGTGAGCTTGGTTTCGTGGCGCTTCTGGAACTCTTCCTTGGAACGGTTGCGTAGCGACACCACCTTGGTCATGTCCACTTCGTCTACCGAGTAAACATGGGCGGAGACGCGCTTTGAGGCCACCATGTGCTCGGCGATTCTCTGGCGCATTACGCTCATGGGCTGCACTTCGTATCGGCCGAAATACATCCGCTCGCGTGGCACCGCATTTGCGAGGGCTTGGCCAGCTTGTGCTGGACCGGCCGGCGCCTGGCCACCGTAACCGCCCTGCGGTTGACTTGGGGATGCACCACTCGACGGCGGCGCAGTTGCTTGCGGGGAAGCCTCCTCTCCTTCTGCGGCAACAGACCCAGCCTGTGCGCCTGCCCCTTCGATGACCGCCAAAATATCTTTTTTGCTGATCCGGCCGCCTGTGCCGCTACCCGGCACCGCTGCAAGATCCACCCCATGCTCTTTCGCCAGGCGGCGCACGAGGGGTGAACTGTGAATTCGTTCCCCGGGCCTGCGCGGAGGCGCCGCGGCTCCCGGAGTTGTTGACTGTTGCGCGGGCCTGCTGGCCGGAGGAGCGGATGCCGCTGGCATAGGTGTAGGAGTCGTCGCCGCGCTGTTAGGAGGGGCGGCTTGCGGTACAGGCTCCGTCTGCGGAGCTGGCTTGGGGGCTTCTGCTTTCTTCGGGGGTGCCGTGGCGGAAGCAGCTCCGGCGCCATCGGCCTCAATCACGCCAACGACGGTCTGAATCGGAACGGTCTGGCCCTCACCCACCTTGATTTCTTTGAGCACGCCGGCGGCGGGTGCGGGAATTTCGGCATCCACTTTATCGGTCGAGATCTCAAACAGGGGTTCGTCGCGCTCGACCTTATCACCGGGTTTTTTTAGCCACTTGGTGATCGTTCCTTCAAAAATGCTTTCTCCCATCTGAGGCATAACAATGTCAACAGCCATTAGTTTCTCCTTGGTACGACCAGCCTCAATATTTAGCCAGTTCGCGAGCCGCTGCGGCTACTTTTTGGGTGTTCGGCAAAAAATATTCTTCGAGCGACGGCGCATAGGGCACCGGCGTGTCAAGCGAGGTCACGCGCACGAGCGGTCCATCCAGATCGTGAAATGCTCCTTCGCAAACCAGCGCGGCAATTTCTCCGGCGATTCCGCCGGTTCGCGTGTCTTCGTGCACTACCAGAATTTTGTTGGTCTTCTTTAGCGATTGCAGAACCGTTTCTTTGTCGAGCGGAAGCAGCGTCCGCAAATCCACCACTTCGGCCTCGATGCCCTCTTTGGCTAATAGCTCGGCAGCCTCAAGGGAGGTGTGCATCATAGCGGCATAGGAGAGAATCGTCAGATCTTGTCCTTCGCGGCGCACAATTGCTTTGCCGATGGGCACGGAATAGTCCTCCTCCGGCAACTCTTCCTTGATCCGGCGGTAAAGGAACTTGTGCTCGAAGAAAAGCACCGGATTATTATCGCGAATAGCTGTTTTCAAAAGGCCTTTCGCGTCGTAGGGCGTCGATGGATACACAACTTTTAGCCCCGGCGTGTGGACGAAATACATTTCGGGATTGGCCGAATGGAAAGGCCCGCCGTGGACCCCGCCGCCGGATGGCCCGCGTATCACAATCGGTGCAGGTGCTCCCCAGCGATAGTGCGATTTCGCGGCGTAATTGGTGATCTGGTTGAAGGCGCAAGCGATGAAATCAATAAATTGCATTTCGGCGATCGGCCGCAGGCCCATATAACTCATACCCACAGCAGCTCCCACAATAGCGGACTCGCTGATCGGCGTGTCGATTACGCGCTCCCAGCCGAAGCGTTCGAGCAGGCCTTCGCTCGTCTTGAACGCGCCGCCATAGACGCCGACATCTTCTCCCATCAGCAGCACGGTGGGATCGCGCTCCATCTCTTCGAACATGGCTTGCCGGATGGCTTCTAAAAATGTTACGGGAGCCATGGCTATCTTCTGCCCTTGTGCTTGTTCGCACGCGCCGAAGGAACCTGGGAAGCTCGATCTGATTTCGTCGCAGCGATTTTTTCAGTGCGAGGACGCTCGAGAGTCTGGGCCTGGGGCATCGTCGTCACGTCTAGCGCGGGGCGAGCTCCGTTTCCGGCGGCGGTCTCAGCCGCGAGATCGAGTGCTGCCGCAGCCTGAGCCTCGTCGAAGTTACGAACGTGCCAAACGGGAACCACGCTCGATTTCGGTGGGGTCACTTCTTTTTTGGAGCGCTCCCAACGGGCTTCGATGGTGTGGCAGCCATCGCAATAAACACCCTGCTCGGCAAGTTCCGGGGGGGGCGGCGGCGAGCTCTCAGCGAATTCGCGGTCCTCTTCAATCTGTTTGCTGATGCGCGACTCAATCTCCGCCTTGGCTTTTACATTGAGCAACTTCTCGTCCATCAAAAACTTTTCGTAGCGCGTGATGGGGTCGCGGGCCTTCCAGTACTCAACCATTTCGCGCGGCACATACTCCGCCGCATCGTGTTGTGCGTGGCCCTTCATGCGCATCGTTTTGGCTTCAATCAGGATCGGGCCATCGCCCCTGCGGCAGCGCGCCACGGCCTGGCGTGCGGTGGTATACACGGCAGAAGCATCATTTCCGTCGACAACATAACTGCCGATTCCGTAGGCCTTGGCTCGGTCGGCTAAATTCGCCAGAGGAACCTGCTTTTGGACCGGAGTCGAATAGGCCCACTGATTATTCTCGAGTACGAGCACGAGCGGGGCTTTTTGGACCGCGGCCAAATTTAATCCCTCGTGAAAGACACCGGTGGAACTACCGCCGTCGCCGATCCAGGTCATGGCCACAATATTCTGCCCCAGATAGCGTCCCGCCATCGCGACGCCGGCCATCACCGGGATCAAATCTCCGAGCATGGAAATAGGAGAGACGATGTGCAGTTTTTCCAAATCGCCAAAGTGACTCGTGCCATCCTTGCCTTTTGTGGGCGAGCCGAACTTGGCCATGTGCTGCGTCATGATGTCGCGCGGGCGGACTCCCTTGACGAGCAGCGCACCGATGTTGCGGATCATGGGCGCGAGCCAGTCACGCTTTTCGAGCGCGTAAGCCGTGCCAACCGAAACCGCTTCCTGCCCCAGGCTGGAGTAGAGTCCCCCGACAATCTTGTTTTGCCGGAACAGATTTACCATGGCCTCTTCGAGCATACGATTCAACTTCATGAAGTAATATAAATCGAGGTGCTGCTGGCGTGTGACCGTTGCGCTGGCCGTAGAAGGTGGCTTCATTTTCACTCCGCGTTACGCCAGAACTGCCGGACGGCGCTCCGCTTCTTCCAGAGTGCTTAACAGTTCCGCGGGGGATGCGCGGCGCATGTCCAAGCCAAAGACAATTCCAAAGTTTTGCGCAAGACTTTCCGCTACTCCTTGGCGTTCGACAGAATGGCCTAGCAGCCGCTCGAGCGAAGTAGGGTTATGTTCAGAAATCCCGCAGGGCACGATCAAATCAAAATAGCGCAGATCCGTGGAAACGTTATACGCAAATCCGTGTGAGGTCACCCAGCGGCTCACGTGCACTCCAATCGCAGCGAGCTTTTCTTTCGGCGCCCCGTTATCCGAAACCCAAACGCCGGTCATTCCCTGTTCACGGCCCGCGTTTACCCCAAATTCCACGGAGGCACGAATCATCGCCTCTTCAAGCTGGCGGACGTACCAAACGATGTCGCGCCGAATTTCTGCAAGCTGCAAAATTGGGTAGCCGACGATCTGGCCAGGCCCGTGATAGGTAATGTCCCCGCCGCGGTCCGTGGTAAAAAACTCCACACCTTTTTGCTGGAGCAAATCCGCGGAGGCCAGGAGATGCTCGCGTTTTCCATTGCGCCCAAGCGTGATTACATGAGGATGCTCGCATAGCAGCAACACGTCCGAGACAAGGCCGCCTTTGCGCGCGGCCACCAGCCGTTTCTGCAGCGCATACGCTTCGGAGTAATCAACGCATCCCAATTCAACCGTCAAACATGTCTTCAAGTGGCACTCGCCGTTCACCGCCGTAGCCATAAAAGCCAATTATCTCAGATATTGATTGCCAATCCTTGTGTCGATGCAAACGCGTCTTTCATCGCCTCCCACACCGTCGGGTGCGCATGGACGGTGAAAAGCATGTCGTCGATCGTACCTTCCAACTGCAAAGCCGCCACTGATTCGGCCAAAATCTCGGTGGCCAGCGGCCCGATAATATGCACACCCAGCAGCTCGCCATACTTTTCGTCGGCAACTACTTTAATAAATCCTTCGTGTTGCCCCAAAATTGTAGCTTTACTGTTACCTGCAAACGGGAACTTGCCGATTTTTACCGCGTGGCCGGCTTCACGCGCAGCCTTCTCCGTCAGTCCAATCGAACCAATCTGCGGCTCGCAATAGGTTGCGGCAGGAATTCTGGCACGCTCGAGCTTCGGCGGATTTTTTCCGGTAATTTTAGCCACGGCGGTAATCCCTTCCATCGAAGCTGCGTGCGCCAGCTGCGGCATTCCCGCGACGATATCGCCAATAGCGTACAAATGCGGCTCGGCCGTTTCCATGTAGGGACCCACGTGCACAAAACCGCGTTCGAGCTTGGCCTTCGATTTCTCCAAGCCGCAGTTTTCCGTCAGGGGACGGCGTCCCACGGCGATCAGCACCTTTTCCGCGGCAAGCGTCTGCATCTTGCCGTCTTTATCCTTAAACTTTACGCTGGCGCCCTTGGAATCCTTGGTGACCGATTCCACTTTTGCCTCCGTAAAAATTTGCATACCTTTCTTACGGAAAGCTTTGTCGAGCTCTTTGGAAATTTCCTCATCCTCGAGAGGCACCACGCGAGGCAATGCTTCGATAATCGTCACCTGCGTGCCAAATGAAGTGAAGATGGACGCAAACTCAACTCCCACGGCTCCCGCGCCCACCACGACGAGCGTCTTGGGCACTTCAGCCATCGAGAGAATCTCGCGGTTACTGACAATGCTTTTCCCATCGAATGCCACTCCCGGCAACGAGCGCGCCTCAGAGCCGGTGGCCACAATAATATGCTCCGCTTGAACCTCCGTTTGCTTGCCGTCTTTCTCGACGGACACGCGTCCGGGCCCGGCATAACGTCCCCAACCCGTGATGCCGTCCACCTTGTTCTTCTTGAACAGCATGTCGATACCCTTGGCGTGTTTCTTGACGATCCGGTCTTTGCGGGCCAGCACTTGCTCCCAATTCAATTTAAAAGCGCCTACCTCAATCCCAAACTCCTTGGCATTCTTGAAGTGATCAAATATTTCCGCGTGATGGAGTAAAACCTTAGTAGGAATGCAGCCAACATGGAGGCAGGTGCCGCCGAGAAAGCCATCCTTCTCAATGACCACGGTTTTCAGGCCCCACTGCGACGCGCGTATCGCGGTTTCATATCCGCCAGGGCCGCTCCCAATGATTGCCAGGTCATATTTGGACAAGCTTTACCTCCCTCTCAGATCGTTACAGTTAAAGCGGACGCCGGCGAATGATCGGCACGGTGTCGATGGCAAAGGCAAAGGGGATCTAATAAGAGCGGGCCTTCACGGCTCATCATCGGGCCTCGCCCACAAATCAGTGAACACTGTGAAACGAGGATTTTAACAGTCCTTGCGATAAGCGCACAAGTACCCTCACTTCTTGACCTAGCCAGACGCTGTTGCTTCCATACTTTGACGCGCACGTCCCGGTATGCCTTACGCGCCCTCGCACCCGCATAATTGAACACTGAAGGCCTCACGGTTGGCCATTCCATTTTTTGCGCTTGCGTAGTCTTTGCGCATACGCCGCTTCAATCGGTCGGCCATTTGCTGGCGCGCGCGCCATAAGCGGGCCTTGAGGGTATTCTCGGTGACGCCAAGTTTCTCAGCGGCCTCACCTGTCGAAAAGCCCTGCACCTCCCGCAACACGAATGCCGTCCGCAGTAAGGGAGAAAGCTCATCGAGGTTCTCGCGAATCATCTCATTCAGCTCGCGCCGCTGGTATTGTTGCTCGGGAGTGGGCCCGTGATCGGCGTAACGCTCGACAGCGGGAAGCTCATGCTCCCGGGGTGGCTCGTCGAGTGACACGGCAGGGCGGGCATTCCTGCTCCGCCGGCGCATCAGCGCCGCGTTAATCACGATCCGCGTCAACCAAGTAGAAAATTGCGAGCGCCCTTCGAACCGCGGCAGATTCCGGTAGGCGGAAAGCAAGCCATCCTGCACCGCATCTTCGGCGTCTTCCGGATTCCCAAGCACCCGCAGAGCGGTTTGGTACAGCGGCCGTTTATGCTCGGTAAAAAGCACCTCCAACGCCTGCGCGTCGCCTTTGAGCCCTTTGCGAATTAGCTGCTCCTGGTTATTGCTCTTGCTCAGCACTTCTCTTGGCCCTTGCATTCCCCCTCCTCGCCTATTCTTAAACGCACCACAAAATTCTCATCGCGCCGCCTTAATGCACGGGCACTCCTCCGCTGGGGTTCCCTTTTTTCATGAACATCATCAGCGGAATTAGCACGAGAAAAATCACTCCCAGCATCCGAAAATTGTCCATAAACGCGAGCATCATCGCCTGCCGCTGAATGGACGCGTAGAGCATTTGGTTGGCTCGCGCGGTGGCCTGAACCACATTCGCCCCCGCGAGCACCAGGCGGTGGGTCAACCCGTTTAAGGCCGCCCAATAGGCTGGGTTCAGCGGGTTGACGTGCTCAGCAAGCACGTGCTGGTGAACCTGTGCGCGACGATCGAGCAGCGTAGTCACCGTGGCGATCCCGATGCTCGCGCCGACGTTGCGCGCCAGGTTGATAATTCCCGTACCCATATTCGTTTTGTCTTTAGGGACAAAGGCAAACGCAGAAACATTGATCGGGATAAAAAGAAATGCCAGACCTAGACCTTGCAGCATTCGTCCTCGTGCCGCTGTCCAGAAGTCAATCTGCAAGTTCCAACCGGACATCACAAACAAAGACGCTGCCACCGTCAGACAGCCGAACATTACGAGCCAGCGCGCTTCCACTTTGGCGATGAGCATTCCGACAAGGGGCATGCAAAACATGATTACCAGGCCGCCCGGCATCAGCGCCTTTCCGGAAGTCTCCGCGCTGTAACCGAGCAGAAGCTGCATGAATTGCGGCAGCAGCACGGTGCTCGCGTAAAGCACAAAGCCCAGAAAGAACATGCTCATCGTGGCAATGGCGAAATTGCGGTCTTTTAGCATCCGTAGGTCGACCACCGGATCTTTTGCGCGCATCTCCCAGATTACCGCCGCGATCAGTCCCACGGCCGTGAGGATGAAAAAAATCCTGATAAAATTGGAACTAAACCAATCCTCACGCTGCCCTTTGTCCAGGATGATTTGCATGCTTCCGAGCCCCAAGCTCACCAGTCCAATGCCAATGTAATCAATCCGCATTCCCTCGCGAATCTTCTGCTTCTTCATGTGAGGTGGATCGCTGATCAATGCCGAGGTCAGCAGCAAAGAAATAATTCCTATCGGCACATTGATGTAAAAAATCCAACGCCAGGAAAAACTGTCGGTGATCCAGCCACCGACCCAGGGTCCGATGGTCGGTGCCACGACCACCGCCAAGCCGTATATTGCGAATGCCATCCCGCGCTTCGCCGGCGGAAATGTATCGGTAAGGATGGCCTGCTCGCTCGGCTGCAAACCGCCCCCGCCGGCTCCTTGCAAAATCCGAAAAAAAACGAGCATTCCCAAATTGGTTGCCAGGCCGCATAAGAAGGAACTAACCGTAAAAATCAAAACACTAAGCATGTAAAACCGTTTGCGGCCAAGCAATGACGAAAACCATCCGGAAAGCGGCAGCACGATCGCGTTCGAAACCAGGTATGACGTCAAAACCCAGGTGCTTTCGTCCACGCCTGCCGAAAGATTCCCAGCGATGTGCGGCAGCGATACGTTGGCGATCGACGTATCCAGCACTTCCATGAACGTCGCCAACGTCACGGTTATCGCGATAATCCACGGATTAATCTGTCCGTCGGGCGTCTTCAATTTGGCGAGAAATCGATTCATGATTCCGCTGGATCCTTTGCTGCTTCCGCGCCACTTACTTATCCGCGGCCCCGTCTTCCGGCGCGTTAAACGCACTGCTCATCGCGCCATCACTGTGTGAAAATCGTTGCGTCAACGTTCATCCCCGGCCGCAGCACTTCCTTATCAGACCGAATCGGATCTAGCACGATTTTTACCGGGATGCGTTGCACCACTTTCACGTAATTGCCGGTCGCATTTTCCGGTGGCAGCAGGCTCAACCGTGCCCCGGTCGCACCCGCAATCGAGTCCACGTGCCCGGAAAACTTCTTTCCATACATGTCCACCCTGATCTCTGCTTTCTGGCCGGGCCTCACGTTGGCAAGTTGAGTCTCTTTAAAATTTGCTGTGACCCAAACTTCGCGCAGCGGCACGACCATCAATAGAGCTTGTCCCGGCTGCACGATCTGTCCAACCTCGACCTGTTTGTGCGTTACAACCCCGTCCACCGGCGCAACGATCGTGGTGTAACTTAAATTTAACTCCGCCATCTCCACATTCGCTTTCGCCTGTTCCACGGCTGCCGTTGCTGTTGTAGCTTCGGCACCGCGGATCTGCACTTGCCCGACCTTGGCGCGCGCCTCTTGTACTGTCGATCTCGCCTGCGCTACTCGCCCTTGTGCGGCAAGCATTTGGGCTCCAGCGATTTCCACGCTTTTTTGTGCCTGAGCCAATTTCTGCTCGCCGGCCTTCAATTCGCTTTCCGTTACGCGAGTTTTGGCCTCGTAAGAGTCCAATTGCTGCCTTGAAATTTCCTCTTTTTCCGCCAATGGCCTCACGCGGGCCGTCCGACTTCGCCAGTTCGAAATTCGCACGACGCTTTTCAATCTCAGCCTGTGCATAGGCCAGGTCCGCGCTACGGGCCTGCTCGTCGGAAAGACCGGCGCGTGCTAGGTCCGCTTCAGCCGACGCTAGTTGCGCCTCCGCGCCGGACTTGCCGCTTGAAGTTGTCGCCCGACTCATCGGCACACTAATCGTCGCGCCTTGCGCTTGCCCTTCGGACATCGCCAGAGCCGCGCGCTCCTGATTTACTTTTACCTGATAATCCCTGGGATCAATTCGCACCAGCACTTGACCGGCTTTTACCGGCTGATTGTCCGTTACGAGCACTTCAACCACGTTTCCAGAAACTTTTGCGGAAACGGGTGCGAGGTGACCATCCACTTGCGCATCGTCAGTCGTTTCTCGTCCGTGATAGTGCAGGTACAGCAGCCCAAGTACAGCCACCAAGGCGAGCGCGCCTGCAGCCGCCGCCCAACGCACCTTCGGGTTCGCCCATCCGCGGGCCAATCGATTAGGCTTGTTTTCCGGCTCAATTGCCGGAACCTTGTCAAAATTCTCGAGCCCCACTTCGACTTCAATACTCATGTTTCCTCGCGACTCCTTTACTATTTCGAATAAAGAGCTTCCATTTGCCCGGTGGCCCGCGCCAGATCGGCTCGCGCCTGGTTATAACGGTAAAGCGCGTTTATTTGATTGTCATTAGAGCGAGCGAGCGCGTCCTGCGCGCTAATCACTTCGATATTGTTCGCCACTCCGGCATTGAAGCGATCCCGCGCCTGCGCTACCTCTTCGTTGGCCAGCGAGACGCCCAGATTTGCGACGTCAACTTCATTCTTCGCCGATTCCAGGTTCACGATTGCAGTCTTCACCTCGACTCCGATTTGGTTGCGCAAATCGATGCGTTGCTCGGATATTTTTTTCACCTCGAGATCCGCCCGCGCCAATTCGGCATGAATGCGGCCGCTGGTAAATAGGGGCATGCCGATAGACACCTGATATTGATAGGCAGGAATCGAGGTTCGCGCAGATAAGCCTTGATACCCCCAGCTTCCGTCAAAACGCAGCGCAGGAAGCCGCGATTCGCTTAGCGCGCGTTTCTGCGCCTCCGCTTGTCGCGTCTGCGCCTCAAGCTGTTTCATCTCGAAGCGCCCGGCGTAAGCATTTTCGAGGCTTTCTCTCACCGTTATTTCCGGAGTTTCAAAAAATTTCAGCTCATCCGCTAGCGCAATATCCTGCCGGGGATCTAGATTGAGTAGCCGCGAGAGGCCGTAAAGAGCGACCTTCAGCCCGGCCTCTGAAGCAATGAGGCGCTGCTTCTCGTTTTGCAGCTCGACGTTCGAACGAAGCGTGTCGATGCCTGTCCCGACACCCTGTTTCTTTAAATCAGTAGCCTGGTTAAAAAGCGCCAGGGCCAGATCTACGCGGGATCGCGCCGCCTTCACGTCTGCGCTGGCTCGTAAGCTGCCGAGATATTGCGACACCACCAGAAGTGCGGTTTGTTCGCGCACCGACTGACTTTGTGCTCGACTTGCTGAAGCTCCTTCCCGCGCGGCCTGCCACCTCCGCCATAGCGTCAAGTCCAGAATGGGCATTCCGAATTGGGGGCCAACCTGAAAAACTTGAAATGGCCCAAAATGTTGCGGCGCGCCCGGAAATTTAAAGCCGATGGCCGACTCGAGATTTCCGCGTCGCGCCGCATCGCTTACACCCAGCCCGGCCTGCGGCAGCAGCGCTGAAAGTGCAATCGTCTTATCTTGAACACCCTGCGCTGCTGTGAGCGCCCCAATTTGTACTTGCGGATTTTGACGCAACGCCAGCGCCACGGCCTGGTTCAGTGTCAGTTGCACCAGAGGTTTTTCCTGAGATTCTGCTTTTGGTTTTTCTTGCGCTCGTGTGTTGGCGCCACCAATCAGTGCGCAGAAGGTGAAAATCCAAAAAATAATTCCCGGAGAATTTTTACGCGCGGAACCTTCGCTGCGCTTACGACCTTCGCTGCAGGCCTCCATGATCTCTGAAACGATGGCCTGGTTCATGCATCCTGCGGCAACCAATTCGACCCCTTCCAGATACATTTCGCTCAGCAGCAGCTTGCCCGCTGCGTCAATAAAGCTGACCGCGCAGACTCGCAATTCGACACCTTCGATCTGGCGGTCGGCCTTGAGTTCACGCCAATGTCGCCGCAATTCCGCCACCCAGGGACCCGCTAATTTGCCCTGGAGATCGAGAGTGACATGGGCACCGTTCCTCTGATTGGTGACTTTAAGCATTCAAGGTATTCTCGCGTTAAAATAGAGCAACCGTAGGCCCCATGCGATCCGCATATTAACCTTTGCAACTGATTGATTGTAGTGCGGATATATTAATGAAGCAGAGGGGAACGGGCAATAATGACGACATATCGTCAGTTAATTGCCTATATGTCGGCATTGTTCAATGTCTGAACAGGGCTGCAATAAAAGGGGCTATTTGCTCGGGAAGACGTTGGACTTCTCGCCGGCAGCAAGCTGCAGATTGATACTTCGTTCGAAGACTGGCACAGGAACGTAATCTCGGTTCAGCAGGAAAGCTCGAACGCTCTCGTCTAAAGTAGCGGTAGGCTTTGGCGAACTCCCGTAATTTCTCGGATCACGAAGGTCCACACACTCGAAAGCAATTTGTTCGATCTCGGCAGCAGGTGTTCCAGGCGGCAATTCGACGGTTGTTCTCGCCCACCCGCTTCGCATGACCGTGTTATCCAGACGGCCTTTGTGCGAACTGTGCCATTTTACCTCGTTTATACGCTTTGCCCACGCAATCAAGCCACATCCTTTATTCTGACTGGAGAATTCGAGATAGAGGTAATCGCGAGCATCACCTATCTTCTGTCCCGCCTCCACACCATAAGCGCGAACCTTCTTTTCCTTCTGCATTTCCTGCGCCGTCAGGCGATAGGTCCACGGGTTCTGGTCCATCACCTTCTCCCGTGAAGCCTTAGCAAGCTCTACGCGAAACGGCAGCATTCGATAATGAACCGGCGTATATCCCCGATCGGAAAATACATTGTTCAAGGTCGCGTCCAGAATAAGCGGATGATCGCCTTCTTTCTCGCCATGGAAATCCGCCTCTTTGTGGTCAGGCGCCTGGAAAACTTCGTTCAGAATTTTGCCGGAATCATCGAGATGCACCCGGTAAATATATTCGATGTCCGTGGTGCGCCCCCACCGCGCCATCAGCGCGTCGGTAGCAGTTCCGCCGTCCTCGTTCGTGAAGATGATGGTGTACTGGAGAACTTTCCCCGCATCCGCTGGCAATTCTTCGTAGTATAGGAGCAGCGGCAAGTCAGAGTATTTGCCAATCGTGTCTGCGCGGGCTTGGAGAATGGGGGCGTGAGAAACGGCGAGGTACTCGCTGTCAGAGGGAACGAGCTGCTTCACTTCAATTTTTTCCACGTGCAAGCCGGCTCCAGGGGCCGACCAACGTTGGTCTCTCTCGATTTGGACTTCGTGCGGGCCTGAACGAAATCTGCCAAGGAAAACTTTGTAAGTCCAACTCTGCTCTCCTTGATAGATCACAATATGCTGGTTGAGCTTTCCATCGACATAAACGTTGCAGAGCGGAGCCTCGGCTCCTTCGCGCTCCCAGCTGGCGCCCGGCGCAGAAGCCGTTACGTTCATTACAACTTCCGATGTGTCCGATTCAATTTTAAACTTCATTGTGGGCTTTTGCTGCGTAGACGCCTCAACGGAAAGAAGCATTAGAAGCGGGAGAGTTCGCAGTATCTTTTTCATTTTAGAGGACCCGGATAGGGTTACCCTCTGCGAGCGTGCACTCTCACGCTCGCAGCAGGTATCGTACAAACGCCCAAGTCACCGTAAGCAAGGAGCCAGTGGAAATCAGAAGAAGAGACGCAACGAAAGTTGCAAATTGCGCTCACTGCCCTTGGTGGTTACTTTTCCCAGGGTTGCGAGGTTGGAAGGGTTGAAGTTCACACCGCCGCCACTAGGCCCACCCCAGTTTGGATGGTTGATGAAGTTAAAGGCTTCGGCGCGGAACTGGACTCCTGTCCGCTCGCTAACTGTGAACGTCTTGAATAGGCCCAGGTTCCAGTTCTGGAATCCAGGCTGATAGATGAGATTGCGCACGCGCTGCGCATTGAAGGTTCCAGGAGCTGGACGAGCAAAGATGGATGATCCGTCAGCGTTGGTCGTGGCAAACCACTGACCACTGTTACCGAACGTTCCGGTAATCTTGGGTTTGCCTTTCACAACCCAGTATTGACCGTTGGTGCCGCATCCATAGTTGGCATCTAACCCCACGCCCCCAATGCCCCTGTCTTTAATAGCGGTGTAGTCCTCCGCGCCGGCTACGCCGCAAGGTAAGCCGGTCTGGAATTGCGTGATACCGCTGACTTGCCATCCGCCCAGCAACTTCCCCGCAAGCTTCGAAGTGTCTCGGAAGAAGGGCAGGCCATAGATATAGTTAATTACGAACGTGTGCCTGGTGTCGAATTCCGACGGTCCCCACAGTGGGCGGGTGTCGTATGTGTTGGGCACCACATCGCGAGGCCCTGAGCCGTCATCCATGCTTTTCGCCAGCGTGTAGGCCAAGCCAAAGGCCAGCCCATTTGCCCACCGGCGGGTCCAGTTCAACTGCAATGAGTTATACCGGGAACTGGCTATATTGTCCGTCTGCCGGATCGAGCCGTATCCCAAATACGGCCGTAACGCGTTGATGTGGACGCCCGGGTTGGCCGCCATCACGGCCGTGGTCGGCTGATTGATATTAGCTTCTCTCTGTAGGTGCAGACCGCGACGGCCTACATACGCAACGCTGAGCAGAGTCTTGAAGATGAATTCCCGCTCGAACGTGACGTTCCAATTCCATGCTTCTGGGTTTCTAAAATTTTTGCTCTGAGTGGTCACGACTAAAGGATTATTGTTTGACCCGCCTGCTCCAGGATTATCTACGAGTCCAAACTCTACGCTGGCATTCGGCTGGAATGGCGGATTTCCCCCTAGAAACACTGAGTCGCTCACACCCAAGCGAGTGAAGTAACGCCCGCCGCCAGCCCGGATCACATTCTTCTCAGTCAACCGGTAAGCGATTCCGAGTCGCGGCTGAATTTGACCCCATTGGATGTCCGAATAATAGTCTCGAGTTCCGCGGTGGAATAGCCGGCTGAAATCGAACTGATTGGGATCCGCTTCAGGAAAATGCGCTTTGGCAGATGCTGGGAAGCTTGTACCGGGAATGAGCATGCCGTTCAGCGTATCCTGTCCCGTACCCCGGACAAGTCCGGTCCGGGGGTCAATCGTGCCCTTGATGAGACCAGTCTTGCGATCGACCTCCACCGCTTTGCTCGGATCGTAAAACCGCGGGTCAAACACAATCATGTTGCCCCAGATGGCGTGTTGCGGAACGATCACTGTATAGCGCACGCCGTAGTCAACATGCAGCTTGCGCGTGGCCGACCACCCGTCCTGAGCAAAGCCCTCCCACATGTTGCCCCGGAACAGAGTGTATGCCCGGTGCCCGATTTCCGAATACCGGTCGAATAAGCCCAGAGCGGCATTCGCCGCCGCAACGCCAGTAGAGGCCAGGGCATATCCCTGCCGGATAAAATCTCCTCCGTTGTTAGTGAAAAGAAATTGGCCATTCTGGTTGTTCGTGCACGTGAAGCAGGCTTGCACGTTGATTTCATCATTATCGTTCTCGCCGGATCGCTCAAACAAGCCACCGAACTTTAGCGTATGGTTCCCCTTTGTCCACGTGAAACTGTCGGACAGCGTGTAGATCGGTCCCGAGGAGCGCGACGGATACGGCCCGCCACTCAGCCCGGAAAAATTGCCTAGATTCACCGTGGGGATGCGGTTCGGGACTAGTTTAGGGTCCGAGAATATGTACGGGTACGTAAGCCCGACAGTCCTCCGATCAAGAAACTTCGGTTGGTCAACCGGAATTCGCACCACGTCCACACTCGCGGTGATTAAGAACTCATTGACCTGCGTGGGGCTCATCGCCCAGATATGATTCAGTGAATTTGTTTGATTCGGGCGATCGAAGAACTTCGGCGTCTGGTTGGTGCCGCCATCGAGCGGCTGGTACTCCCAAAATTTGTAGTTCAGGCGCCGGAATCGGAGCCGCTGCTTATCCGTAAGGTTCACATCCACAGCGAATGTGTCTTTGCGCTGGTACTGCGGGTGCTTAGCTGCGAAAAACCAGTTTTGATTTCTATTCAGCGGCGTGGTGAGATTCGGCGCCGGATAAGCTTTCAAAATCCCCAGCCCGTTGGGCGTGGCGCACGACCCCGTCGGTTGCGGGCAACGCGGAATGATATTGCCTGGAAACGGCTGCCCCGTTTTCGGGTCCATGATTTGCACTGTTTTTCCGTAAAAGATGTTCTTTTCCGGAAGCAATTCACTGAAATCGCCGTCCCGCATTTTACTGGTTGGGACTGTCAAGGCGCTCGAATCCGTAAAAATATACCTCACCCACTCCTGACCCCAATACCAGAAAACTTTGCTCTTGTCCGTATTAAAGTGGTTGGGGATGAAAAAAGGCCCTCCCACGTTGTACCCGAACTGGTTGTAGTGAATCGGAGCGGTAAATGCGGTCTGAGGATTGCTATTGCGCGACCAACTGTTCGCATTCAACGCTGTATTGCGCAAGTATTCATACGCCGCCCCGTGAAAATCTCGCGTCCCGGTCTTGGTGACAATACGGATTTGAGCACCAGAAGTACGCCCGTATTCGGCACCGTAATTCGCAGTAAGAATCTGCACCTCCTCGGTGGAATCTACGTCCGCGGCTCCTAGACTGGTCCCGTTGGAGCGTGTGCGTGTAGCTGGCGCGCCGTCGTACGTAATCAGATTCTCCTGGTTTCGGGAGCCATTGAAGTTCGACGGGCCCTGGTTGAATGCGAACGAAAGGCCCGAAAGGTTCCCACCACGAGCGCCAGGCACCAGCGACGCGAGGCCAACCGGGTTCCGGCCGTTAAGCTCGAGTGAGTCAATCTGTTCGCGCGTAATGAGCTTTTGCACCGCGGCCGATTCGGTTTGTAGGGCCACGGTGGTGCCCGTCACTTCCACGGTTTGAGTCGAGGATCCTACCGTGAGCGTGGCGTCGATGCTCAGATGTGCGCTAGGGTCCAGCTTGTTGTTGGTGGATTCATATTTCTGAAAACCAGAGGCCTCAACAGTGAGCGTATAAAAGCCAGGGGGGATATTGGTGACGGAATAATAGCCGGACTCGTTTGTCGTTGTCGTGCGTTCGACGCCGGATTGATTTTTGACGGAGACTGTGGCGTTAGAGACGGTTGCAGCCGACGGATCTTTGATGTAACCCGAAATTGTACCCAAGTCCGACTGCGCGTGCACGACTCCAGAAACAGCCATGCTCAACGCGAGAATCAAGAGCACCTTAAGAAATGTCTTGTTCATACTCCCCCCTCGGTTCTGAAAACTGACTTTGTGATTTTGGGCAGGCCCAAAGCACTCGGGATAATAGAATTGCCCTTGGCATCGCGCACCCTCAGATCAATCACATTTTCCACGCGGTTGGAAACTGCGCACTTATACTCAAGGGCCATGAAAATGTCAATGAAGCTTTTTGGGATTGTCGTTAGCACATGGGCGGTTGAAAGTGCTACACGAGGTCGAACAAGGCCAGCTGCGGCAAGTGGAAGCCGCCCGGCGCCTGCGAAGGACCGACCGGCAAGTGCGGCGCTGGCTCCAGCGCCTGCGCAGCGAAGAGATGGCGCTGGTGCACCGTCTGCACGGGTGTCGCTCGAACCGGAAACTTGCCGAAGCGCTTCAGGGGCGGTGCCTGCGACGGTTGCGCCAGGCGCGTTACGCTGGCTTCGGACCGACGCTGGCGGCCGAGCATCTGAGGCAGCACGAGCTGCAGGTGAGCCGCGAAACGTTGCGGAGATGGATGAATGCCGCAGGTTTGTGGCGTGTTCGGCGGCACAAGCGCAAGGCGCTGGAACAAATTCTTAGCGTGCGCGTCACTCACTTATCCCAAGACTTCAGACCTTTGACGAACAGGGTCGCCTTCCTCGGCAACTTCGCGACGAATCCGGGTCCAAACCTGCTCTGGAATGGTAAGGAACGCCTGGACGATAACCGAATCGAACTGTTGCCCTGACCCATCGATGATTTCTTGCCGAGCCACCGAGAAACGCAACGCTTGGCGATAAGGGCGATCTGACGTCATGGCGTCAAGAGTGTCCGCGACGCTGAATATACGGGCTCCCAGCGGGATTTCATCCCCCGCCAGCCCATTGGGGTAGCCGCTCCCGTCAAAGCGCTCCTGGTGTGCGAGTACGATTTCGGCCGGACGAGCAAGAAAAGCAATCCGGCAAATAATGTCGTGACCAATTTGAACGTGCGAGTCCATCGTGGCCTTTTCGCTAGGCGTCAGCTTGCCCGGTTTAAGAAGGATGGCATCAGGAATGCCGATTTTTCCGATGTCGTGGAGATACGAGCCGCGCTCGACGTTCTTCAATTCTTCCCTGTCGAGGCCGAAGGTCTCGGCGATTTCAAGACAATAACGCGTCACTCGGCGGGAGTGACCTGCAGTATCGTTGTCACGAAGATCGAGCGCGGCACCAAGCGCTTCCAGCGTCTTGTCGTATGTCGATTCGACGCGTTGGAGCGCGGCTTGAAGTTGTTCAGTGCGCTGCTCAACGGTTCCCGCGAGTTTTTCCCGGTGCTCCACCAATTCACGCAACGTCTTCTTCAGCTCAAATTGGGCCATTACCTGGCGGCTTAACACCCGTAAGGCCGCAATCTGTTCCGAGCTCAGTTGCGGAGGCACGAGGTCGAGCACACACAGGGTCCCGAGAGCGAATCCAGTCTGGCTTATCAACGGCACGCCACAATAGAAACGAATACTGGGTTCACCGGTCACAAAAGGATTTGCGGAAAACCTTGGATCTAAAAGGACATCTGGTACGACTGTAAGACCGGGTTGGAGAATCGCGTGGGCGCAAAAGGATGGCCCGCGGGATGTTTGCTGGACTTCTAAACCAATTCTGGATTTGAACCACTGTCGCGCTTCATCGATCAGAGTGATCGCAGCGATTGGAGTCGCACAGATTACTCCGGCCAAGCGCGTTAGAGCATCGAAATCCTCGTCGGCACCCGAGTCAAGAACTCCATAAGATCGTAGAGCTTCCAATCTCGCTGCTTCATTTGACGGGATCGGTGCATCCATTGCGCGCCACCTATCTAGGCTACGGTTTTCGATGTGGGGGAATGTCTCCCAAAAACCATACCCAAGTCCTGCGAACAGTGAGGAAACTTCAAAGCTGACGATCAATGTAGGCGCACTGAGAGGTGGTGCAGTTGACACGAAGGTCGCATAAAGATCGTAGTCCCGGGCAGCACCAAGTACAAGTTCAAAGTTACAATTCTAGATGAGAGTTTCCTCATTTTGTCTAGTTATCGGCGTCGCAGGCGAAACGATTCGGTGCATACGCACCCCTAGGCAAATCAAAGTGGCTTTAACGCGCATAAGTTCATAATAAAACGGGGCGAAGGAACACGGTATGGAGCGACGTTAGTTTGGTGCGATTGGGCGACAGGTGGTCATAATCGGCCAAGGAACCTGGAAGATTGAGAAAGGGAAACACGCGGAGGCGATTGCCGCTTTGCGCCGGGGCCTCGATTTGGGGATGAATCATGTCGATACCGCGGAGATGTATGGTTGAGCAAAAGGGGAGAACGCGCGCATCAACAAGGCTTTCCAACGCGGCCGGCAGCCTCGGGAACTACCCACACTGTAGTGGCTCCGGCAGCCTTCAGACCGGGCTTTCCTGTGATAGACGGTTGTTGCTGGGGTTGCAGACGATTGCAAACTCGAAACAGCGGAAGAGCGTCGAAATGGAAGACGCTGATTTCGTGTTATTCTCCGCCCGTGCGCGTGTGAGGCGCGCTGATTTCAAGCGCCGCCTGAGGGGGCAAAATGTTTAATTCATTTGTGAACGTGAACCGAATGAGCGTGCTTCGACAAGTTTTTGTCAGGTGCGTGGTGCTGCTGGCTGCCGTGGCGCTTTTCTGCGGCAGCCCGGCAGAAGCGCAAAAGCGGAAAAAGAAAAAGGGCAGAGCAGCGGCAGAAGAATCTTCCGACAGGCTGCTAAGCGCTCTTCCCGATGATCGCGCGATTGACCTGGCGATTTCAGAAATGCTGGCAGCGTGGCAAATCGGGGACCTCGGACGGCTCCATAAATATTATGCCGACGATGTAGTGGTGGTAAGCGGCGCATGGGAGCCCCCTGTGACCGGCTGGGAGAATTACGCAAAATCTTATCAAAGCCAACGCGACAGGACGCAGAACGTGGTCATCGATCGAACGAACACGTACATCAAGGTACTCGGAAATATTGGGTGGGCCGGTTACCAGTGGGATTTCAAAGCTATGGTTGACGACAAAACAACGACTTGGCGGGGACACACGACGTTAATTTTCGAGAAGCAGAAAGATCACTGGGTAATCGTTCACAATCACACTTCGCTGGCACAAGAGGCGGCAGGAGCTCAGCCACGGGCTACACCGGACCCGCCCACCCAGGCACCACCTCTCTAACCAGTCTGGGTAAGCACACTGATCCCTCAGTACTCGTTCCGCGATGCCGGAGAGCTTCGGGCCTAGAAATTCCTGAGCCCTTGGTAAACCCACAAGCTTATGGTCACCAGAGCTAGAAGCGCTGAAGCGACTCCGGTTGTCGTAATCGGTGCGGATAGAGCAGTGATCCTGCCTATCACCTCACGCTGCTGAGCAGCCATATGCTCTCCTGCCCGGCCGAGGAAGATTTGATCGTCTTCCCTGTCAGACAAAATGTTGCGGTAAATGAGCAAGACGATGAGCGCTGAGGTGACAACCGCCCACGCAACTAAAAGATAAAGTAAAGGGCCCCACTGCAGATTTTCCATGGTACCCCCTTGCTGGTCGGGCCATCGGGATAGTTAGTTACGGGCTAGTTCCTGAAGATGGCCTTTTGTGCGCAGAGTATATCACTATTGGAAGTCAAGTGGATAGATTTGCTTATCGGTAAAGTCTTCGACCGGCTGATCGGCGACCAGCTTACCTACCCGACGCCCCGTATCTCAGGGGCACCTTGCTTTCTCCCGTCGGCGGATTCACGGGTACGGTCTCGCTCAGTTGTTCCGGCGCGCCGTTCCTGGCCAATTGCGTGATTACCCCCAATTTCGTAACCATTCAGCACTCGGCCACCTCCACTCTAACCGTGCAATAGCAACGCACGAGCGGCTCAGCGCCCAGCGCGCGCAGCCGCTCCGTAGCATCGTCGCAAAACAGAAAAGGTGGGGCATCATGCCCCACCTTTTTTGTATCCGACGATTTTGCCGTTTGTAGCTCACCTCGGAACCTGTCCTGAGCGAAGCCGAAGGGGAGGGGTGGGGCTTTTCTCCGACGCTTTTCTCCCATTCCTCGCAGCCCTCCGAAACGCTTCGTATCATTGACTACTTCGCGTGACTCCTGGTATAACGCGCCGTCTCACTAAGCTTGCGCGATTTGCGTCGAGGTCATCGGATGAAAAATTCGGCATTTCGGTTGTGCGTCGCGATATTCCTGTTCGCGAGCCCCTTCAATCCCCAGGAAAACAGGCCAGCCTCGCAATCGCACTTCGACCTGGTCATCTCCGGCGGCAGAGTAATCGATCCGGAATCCGGCCTTGACGCCACTCGCAACCTTGGCATCACGCACGGCGTAATCCAAGCCATCACCGCCGCGCCGCTTACTGGCCGCGCGACGATCGACGCAAAAGGGTTGACCGTGGCTCCCGGCTTTATCGATCTGCACCAGCATGACAACGACGCTTCCGATTACGCTCTAAAAGCCCTCGATGGCGTAACCAGCGCCCTCGAACTCGAAAACGGCACCGCGGACGTCGATGCGTGGTACGCCGAACGCCAAGGAAAAGCTTTAATCAATTACGGCGTGAGCGCTGGTCATTTGGCCGCGCGTGTCGTTGTGATGCACGATCCCACCGGCGCCTATCCCTCTGGAGATGCCGCACACCGCGCCGCGTCCCCGAAAGAGTTGGAAGAAATTAAATCGCTCCTCGTGCGCGGATTGCAGCGCGGAGCCGTGGCGGTGGGCTCAAAGCCGGGGTTGGCTCCAGCGATGTCGCCTGGGGAAGTGGTAAACGTTTTTCGCGTGGCCGCGGACTTCCACGCGCCGATCATCGTGCACGTACGCGATGTTCGCGCCGACCAGGAGTCCGCCGAAAACCGGCTTTTCCTCGGTTTCGAAGAGGCCGTCGGCGCCGCCGCAATTACCGGAGCTCCGCTGCACCTCGCGCACATCGCCGATCCGCAACTGCTGCGTTTGGTTGCCGAGGCGCAATCGCGCGGCTTGGATGTAACCACCGAGTACCATTCCTACGCACTGGGCTCACTGCCAATTCAGTCCGCCTTCTTCGATCCGGGATGGCAGCAACGAATGGAAATCGATTTCAAGGATTTGCAATGGGCGGCTACCGGGGAACAGCTAACGTCAGAAAGTTTCGCGCGGTTGCGGAAAACAGCAGGCACCGGCCGGGTGTTCTATCCGCTCCATCCCGAAGAAATGGTTGCAGCGGCGGTGGCGAGTCCCGTAACGATCATCAGCAGCGATGGAAATAAATTCCACCCGCGCGAGGCTGGGACGTACTCGCGCGTGCTGGGACGTTATGTCCGCGAGACGAAAGTCCTCACTTTAGGGGAAGCTCTTCGCAAGATGACCATCATGCCGGCCCGGCGTCTGGAGCGCCGCGCGCCGATGATGAAGAAGAAGGGACGCATCCGCATTGGCGCCGATGCGGATATAACTATTTTTGATGCGCAACGCATCATCGACCGCGCCACCGCCACGCAACCAGCGCAACCCTCCGAAGGAGTGCGCTACGTCCTCGTAAATGGCGTGCTCGTCGTCAACGATGGCCAGTTGCTCAACGGAATAGCTCCAGGCCAAGCCATTCGCGCTCCCGTTTCAAGGGTGAGTTGCTCGGGTTGCGCGCTCGGCAAGTAGATTTGAATAACCGAACGATAGCACTCCTGCCGGTACGACGAAGAATGACAAGGGCCGCAAGGTGGTCATGACCAGCAATGTCTGCGAGCTTGTCAAAACCATCGTGGCCGGTAAGCAGCCGGGCGATGCGGTCTTTACCTGGAGCACGGGGAACTTCCGCGAGCAGCCTATCGTGGACAACCGTGTCTCGTGGGACCAGATCAGGAAAGCAGCCGGTGTGTCAAGACTTCTGTTCCATGACTTCCGGCGTACGGGTGTCAGAAACATGATACGCCCCGGGTTTCCAAGCAGGTGGCGGAACGCATCAGCGGCCACTTGACCGATTCCGTATTCGACAGGTACGATATCGTCCTTGATGAGTGGGAGTTGGAAGACGCGGCAAGAAAGATCGAATTAGGCTCAAATTAGACGCAAGCTTGGCTAGTCGAGAAAGAAGTAGGCTCTGTAAGCCGTTGAAAACACAGTGCCCAAGTGGCGGAATTGGCAGACGCGCTAGATTCAGGGTCTAGTGGCCGCAAGGTCGTGGAGGTTCGAGTCCTCTCTTGGGCACCATAGTTTCCAAAAGCAGTTAACCTGAACCGCGAACGTGTGCGGTTATCTAGATACTTTTATTGCTGCGCAGCCAGATCTGAATATTGCCCGGCCATGCTGCTGCATCTGAATATTGCGGCTATGCTCCAGAAGGTGGTTAGTGAGCCTTGCCGAGGATGTATGCGGACCTCGCGCAATTTGACGCTGTTCCGTGAATATGGAACCTCCCCGGTCAAGCGAAAACGAGCAGCTTCGGCGTACCTTGCAAGATGTGGTGGCGCTTTCGTCGTTATCAGCCAGTTGGCTTGGACTTGGGAAAGAAGCGGTCGGCGCGGGACTATTAGACGTATCCATTAATACTCTTCACGCTGACGCCGCGTTCCTTCTGATACGGTCTGAAGGCGACGCCAATATAATCGAAGATTTCCGTGAGGCGCACTTCGCTGGTTTTGCGGAATGGATCAGGCCAAAACTGCATAGAACGGAAACGCTTGGTAAATCCATTCGCGTGGAATTCCAAGAAGTTAGCGGGAAAAAGGTTCGGATCGCAATTGTCGGCCTCGGCGTTCAAGCGCAGAGTGGAGCACTGGCGATCGCCTCTCGCAGAGAAAACTTCCCCGACGAATTCGAGTCTATTTTAATTTCAATTGCGGCCAACCAGGCCGCCATTTCGATTCAATTAGCCGATTTGCGACTAAAGCTTGCTTCCAGTGAGCAACGATTTCGCGCCCTCAGTGCAACCTCTTCCTTGGGCATCTTCCTTACCGATCTTCGGGGCCACGCCTTTTATACCAACGCTCATTGCCAAGCCATCTGTGGTTTCACGGCCGACCAAGCTCTGGGGGAAGGTTGGGCGAATTTTGTCCATCCGACTGAACGCGATCAGGTGATTCAAGAATGGACCCAGGCCGTGCAGAGTGGGGCGGAATTTTCCAGGAACATTTGCTGGGTCCGTTCTGATGAGAGTCTGTGTTGGACGCGGGTGCGCGCCACCGTTATCGTTTCAGATGCGGGCGATCGTTTCGGACTTATCGGAACCGTCGAAGATATCACCGAGCAAAAGAGGACGGAAGATGCCCTGTCCGACAGCGAGCGACAGTTCCGGACTCTCGCCAATACCATTCCCAACCTCGCATGGATGGCTAATTCCGACGGTTGGATATTTTGGTACAACCAAAGGTGGTTTGAATATACCGGCACCACGCCTGAGCAAATGGAAGGCTGGGGTTGGCAATCCGTTCATGACCCGGCAACGCTTCCGAAAGTCCTGGAGCGTTGGCGCAGGTCCATCCAACAGGGCAATCCCTTCGAGATGGTGTTCCCATTGCGCGGAGCCGACGGCATCTTCCGGCCCTTTCTTACTCGCGTGGAGCCGGTCAGCACCACCGGTGGAAAGGTGACTCGTTGGTTTGGGACAAATACGGATGTAAGCGAATTGAGTCAGATTCAAGATGCACTGCAAGATAGCGAAGAGCGGTTTCGAACGATCGCGGAGACTGCGTCCGATGCGGTTTTTATGATTGATGAAAACAGCGAAATTCTCTTTGCGAACAACTCGGCGATAAGGATATTCGGGCATAACTTGAAAGAGCTGATTGGCCAGAGCTTGACAATGCTGATGCCACACTACTTACGGCATCTTCATGAGGCGGCACTAACACGATATAAGCACACCGGGAAGCGCCATTTAGACTGGAACTCCGTCGAACTACCGGGGTTGCATAAGGACGGAACAGAGATCCCTTTGGAGCTTTCCTTTGGTGAATCGAGCAAAGATGGGAAACGGCTTTTTACCGGTTTTGCGCGTGACATCACGGAACGAAAGCGGATGCAAGAAACGCTTTTAGCAGGTGAGAAGGCGGCCGCGACAGGTCGCATGGCAGCCACGATGGCTCATGAAATAAACAATCCCCTTGAAGTGGTGACTAACATTCTTTATTTATTGAATAAGAATACCGCGTTGGACGCGCAAGGTCGTAAATTTGTAACCATGCTTTCCGATGAGATTGCGCGAATTACATACATTACAAAAGGTACGCTGGACTTGTACCGCGGATCTCAGACACCGGTCCGGGTGAATATTTCAAAAGAGCTTGACGAAGTGCTTGATCGCTACGCGTCAAAACTTCAAGCCAAGCGGGTAATTCTCGAGAAGCGCTGTATGTTCCAAGGTGAGATTGAAGGATATCCGGTGGAGATCCGGCAAGTATTCTCGAACCTGCTAACAAATGCTATCGAAGCTATTGAAGATGGAGGTCATATAGTCGTGGAATTATCGGAAACCGATCAGGGTGATCGGCGGGCAGGGTCGGAGGTGCGAGTCAGCTTTGCCGATGATGGTCCCGGAATTCCGGAACAAATCCGGGACAAACTATTCGAGCCGTTCGTTTCCACCAAGGGGCTAAAGGGAACAGGGTTAGGACTGTGGG
>JRHI01000419.1_pt1 | contig 46268 bp, 49 predicted proteins | sample 215371 | NCBI WGS metagenome assembly JRHI01 (sample SAMN02929681, study PRJNA255918) | sediment metagenome | biome: cave system; feature: Ice Cave; material: Sediment; isolation source: sediment from deep within a dark volcanic ice cave with no known source of... ... | reverse complement strand
TCAGTTTACATCATGCTTCAATTATATTGGTTTACATAGCGGTTGTCAAGTAATTAGGAGAGCAATTTCTCAACCTTCCCACTTTTGGTTAACATATTGGTTTACAAAGTGCCTTATTCATACCTGGGTATTCGGTGGTTGGAACGTTTAAACGAGCCTCAAAAAACCGATTGAGCCTTAATAATCTCATTTTCCATTTTGAAGACACGTATTTTGTGCGGAACCAATGATGAGTATCTTCTTGACCTTATGTCTTCAATGCGTTAATCTAAGCCTACAACCTTCGTCCAAAAATGAATATCTCAAAAGAGACACATATGAGAGATATCGCTGACAAACAATTCAAGGCCACATCATGACCATCCCATTCGTCATCGACAACCAACAACATACAATGGCCGATGTCCTCAACATCTTTTTGTCAGAGCATAAAGGGCGAACGTTGGATATTGCGACCTCCTATTTCAATGTGGGCGAGCGGCAATTGAGGCTTAATAGAACATGGTACAATACAGCAAATAAAACATCACAACTGTGTGCAAGAACAAGAAATAGTACTTGATCTACATCCACACCGAAGGGAGGACTTGCGATGGGAACCCTTATCCTGAACTCGCTTGAGGTCCGCAATTTTCGCGCATTCCGCGACCTGAAAATAGAACACCTTGGTCGGGTCAATCTTCTCGTCGGCAAAAACAATGTTGGAAAAACGAGCCTGCTTGAGGCAATACAGTTGTATGCCAGCCGGGCTTCAACACCAACATTCATCTGGGAAATTATGAGAGCTCGACGTGAGGTGAAGCAGCCGTTTGTCAATGTCAGAGACATGCTCGCCGACCTCAAGTACCTGTTCTATGGGCGCAATGATATCAAGCCAGGGCTTCAGCCTATCCAGATTGGTCCCATCAATTCACCGCAAGAGATGCTTTCTATCGCTATTGATTGGTCTATTACAGAAACCCGCGATGGTACTCTTCACACGAGGTTGCTAGAGCCGAGAGAAGATTATATTTCTGATAGTCTAGCTCCTCGTTTTACTATTCAGACAGCAGGAGCTACCCTGAGCTATCCTATTGATCCTTCGCTTCGTCAAGGTATACTCAGATTGAACTCTAACGAAATTCCGTGTATGCTCACGCCAGCACATGGATTAAGTGGGCAGCGTCTCATTGAATTATGGGATGGTATTGCCTTGACGAAATTCGAAGCTGATGTGCTAGCTGCACTCCGTCTCCTTGCTCCGGGATTGGTCGATCTCAATTTTGTAAGCACACCGTTTTCCGGAGGGGAACGTATTCCCATTGTGAAGATCATAGACATTGATGAGCCGCTTCCTTTATACAGTCTCGGCGATGGAATGCTCCGTGCTCTTGGCATCTCCTTAGCGCTCGTCAATGCCAAAGATGGGATATTGCTCATCGATGAGTTCGAAAATGGCCTTTACTACACAGTCCAACCGGATTTGTGGCAACTCATTTTCCAGGTAGCGCGTCGTCTCAATGTCCAGGTCTTCGTCACTACCCATAGCTGGGATTGTATCGCAGCCTTCCAGAAAGCTGACAAGGGGGGTCACCAGGAAGATGGACTCCTTATTCGCCTTGAAAGCAAGCAGGGCGGTATTATCCCCACCTTATTTGATGAACGCCAATTGGGCATTGCTACCCGTGAGCAGATTGAGGTGCGGTAATTGTGAATAACGAAGTCATTAAAGTAGATAAGCTAAACTATTTACTGGTTGAAGGTCAAGATGATGCCCAGGTATTTTTCCATTTGTTACGCTATTACAGGCTGGATACCCAGGTTACTATTCAACAGAAGGACGGTGTTGATGCCCTTTTAGATATCCTTGAAGTTGATCTTATGCGGCGTGCAGAGTCCAGGATTGGCATAGTTGTCGATGCTGATACTGACATCACAAATCGTTGGCAATCTTTGCGTCATAGATTGATCGAAGCAGGTTATACTACCGTGCCACCCCATCCTGATCTTGGCGGTACAATACTGAAGCAAGCAGGTCGGCCTATCGTGGGCCTCTGGCTCATGCCTGATAATACTATCCCTGGTATGCTAGAGGATTTTATGAGCTTGCTGATTCCAGCCGGAGATATGCTATGGCCAATGGCACAAGATATTGTTCAGAAGGTTATTGCAAAGGATCGTCGTTTCCCACAAACGCAAGAAACGAAAGCGAATATTCATACCTGGCTCGCCTGGCAGGAAGAACCAGGAAAACCTATGGGACAAGCTATCACCAAACGTTATCTCAATGCTAATGCTCCACAGGCTCAACAACTCATAGCCTGGATTCGCCAGTTATTTAATCTTGAGTCAACTCAGACGTAAGCAAGCAAATGCTACACAAAATTACCACTCCAAATAAGCGCTATATGCACCATATTTTTGACGCACGAGTTGCAAGAATGAAATGAGCAAGGCCACATCATGCACATCCCATTCGTCATCGACAACCAACAACATACAATGGCCGATGTCCTGAACGACCTCTTACGCCATCACAAAGGTCATTCGCTCGACGTAGCCACCGCCTACTTCAACGTCGGTGGCTGGCAACTCCTACGCGACGGACTGAATGGACTTGGCAACTTTCGCCTGCTGCTCGGTGACGAACCGGAAGCCGGCTCAGATCTGGGATTGCGCGAAATCGGCGCTAAACCGGTGAAGGGACTTATCCGCGATTTAGCCAGAGAGAACTTTAACGAGGCTACGCTGCGCCTGGTTGAAGACCTGATTGCCTTCCTGCGCCAGGATCATGTGCAGGTACGCCTCTACACGCAGGGATTCCTTCATGCCAAATGCTACATGTTCTATAGTGGTGGTGGTTTCGAACGCTTTATGCCGGTTGCTGCGATTGTTGGCTCTTCTAACTTTACCCGCCCTGGCCTACAGACAAACAAAGAACTCAACTTGACGCACCGGGCAAACTTGTCGCCTGAGGAAGTGGAACCTGAGCGTGTAAAAGCCTTCTTAGAAAGCGCCGAGCGCAAGCGATTGGCGCAGTTGGGCGAAGTCGAACGAGTCACAGCGGCCAACGTTCCAGGTGTGTTAGCCATTCATGAACTATCTGAGTGGTACGAGCGGCAGTGGGAAGCGGCACGAGACTTCAAAGAGGAATTGATCGACCTGATCGACTCCTCCAAATTTGGGCGTAAAGAATACACCCCCTACCAGGTCTACATGAAAGCCATCTTTGAGTACTTTCGCGATGACCTGGAAAGCGAGGCGGATAGCGCAGCCAACATTCGTTCGGCTGTTGAATTGAGCGAATTTCAGGAGGACGCGGTTAAAAAGGCCCGTAAGATACTGGCTAGCTACGATGGCGTCATGATTGCCGATAGCGTGGGCCTCGGCAAGACGTGGATTGGCAAGAAACTGCTCGAAGATTACGCCTACCACCAGCGCTTCAAGGCAGTGGTTATTTGCCCCGCTGCCTTACAGAAAATGTGGCGCGACGAACTGTTGAGCGCGGGGATTGCGGTACATATCATCACACAGGAAGCGCTCGGGCGCGATGAGTTTGATATCGGTGATGCGCAGGATGCCGATATGCTCCTGGTGGATGAAAGCCATAATTTTCGCAACCGCAACGCCCAGCGCTACGAAAACCTGGAGCGCATCCTGGTTGCGAACAATCGCCGTGGTAAGATTAGTGGTGAGCGCAAAAAACTCATTTTGCTCACTGCGACTCCCATCAACAATAACGTCTTCGACCTGTACAATCAAGTCAACCTCTTTACCGGCGGAGATCGCAGTTACTTCGCGGCTGCGGGCATTGGTGATCTCTATCGATACTTCCAGGTTGCGCGGCGTGCCAACCAGCAGCAGGAAACTGGCATAGCCCTCTTCAATTTGCTGGAAGAGGTAGTCATACGTCGTACCCGTCCATTTATTAAAGAAGCTTATCCTAATGCCACCATCAAAGGCCATCCCATTAGCTGGCCAGAGCGCAAACTTAAGACGATACGTTATAATCTTGAAGCCACGTATGGGGGCATTTACGATAAGCTGGTGAACCGCATCGAGGGATTGAAGCTCGCACCCTATCGCCTGGAAACCTATAAGAAGCAGGGGATAGCCCGTGACCAGTTCGAAGAGGGTCGCGAAGAAGCACTGGTAGGTATCTTCAAAAGCCGTTACCTCAAACGCTTTGAAAGCAGTATAGACGCCTTCCGCATCAGCGTGCGCAGAGCGCTGGAGTTCCTGGAAACGTTTGAAAGCTATATTCTGGAAGGTAAGGTGCTTGACAGCGCAAGCTTCCAGAAGGTGATGCGCTTTCTCGCGCGCGAGGATGAAGAGGACGATGCTACGCCCAGTTCTCTTTCGGAACAGATGGATGCCCATCTAGAGGCCCGCCAATTCATTGAGACACTGCCAACTCTTAACGCCGCGCTCTATGATCTCAAGCGATTACATAACGATCTCCGCAAGGATGTGAATGCCCTGCGCGAAATCTGGCGTGACATTGCAGTGATTACGCCTGCCGCAGATGCCAAGTTAGCAAAACTCAAGCATCTTTTGGCAGGAGAACTCAAGGGGCAGAAGGTACTGCTATTCACCTACTACAAGGATACCGCTCGCTACCTGTATAAGCAATTGGGCAGCGATGATCCGGCTGCCGACCTGTGGAGAGCGAGCGCCAGTGAGCCACGTATTCGCAGGATGGACAGTGGAGCTGATGCGCGGGAGCGGGCTAAATTGGTGGCACAATTTGCACCTCATGCCAATAATAAACCTGAGATAGCCGGGAGCCACAACGAGATAGATATACTGATCTCGACAGATGTGCTTTCGGAGGGACAGAACCTGCAGGACTGCGGAGTGCTCATCAACTATGATCTGCACTGGAATCCTACCAGGATGGTGCAGCGCGCAGGGCGCATTGACCGTATCGGTACAAGCTTCGACACGCTATGGGTGATGAACATGTTCCCCGACGAGGGCCTGGAAAAGCTGCTCGGTCTGGTGGAGAGCCTGTCTCGTAAGATAGCCAGTATTGACCGCAGCGGCTTCCTGGATGCCAGCATTCTTGGCGAGGTTGTTCATCCGCAGAACTTCAACACCTTACGCCGTATTGAGGAAGAAGATGGCAAGGTGGTCGAAGAGCAAGAGCAGTTTGTGGAACTGGTCAGCAGCGAGTATCTGCTCCAAAATCTAAGAAATCTGTTGGACAGCGGGATGCGCGAGATGTTGGAGGGATTGCCAGACGGTATTCATAGCGGCCTGCTGCGACAGGGAGCCAGAGGTGTCTTTTTCTATTTCACTGCGAAGGAGAAGAAACAGGGCCAGAATGTCAATAAAGGAAGACGGCAGCACTACTGGCGCTACATAGATCTTTCAGAAGACTGGAGGGGTGGGCGCATAGAAGACAACCGTTATGTCATCACCAATCTGATCCAGTGCCAATCCGCTACGTTGCGTTTTGTGCCAGTTGATCGAGAGGTAGATATCTTTGCCCTGCAGGAACAAGTGATAGCTTCAATAGTGCAATCATCAGAAGTGCAGGTGGCTGTAGAAGAAGCTCCTAAGCTGCTTGATCCTATCCAGCAGACGATTGCGACAACATTGCGCGGCTATATCAATAGCCCGGCAGTGAGTCGCAAAGAGATAATTGCAGCAATACAAAGCCTGAACGAACCACAACCAGGCGTGTATATCAAAACATTGAGAAAAGCATATGAGACTTTCACAGCTACTAGCCAGGTTGATGAGCTATTGGCGGCTGTTAAAAGCATTGGCGCTGGCACAGAAACTCCTGACGATAATAATGTTTCCAGGCAGGAAAGCAAAAGCCCGGTTAAACGTGAGGATTTGAAGTTAGTCTGTTTTGATTACGTGTGGAAGTGAGAAAGGCCGAATACAGCGAACCTACTTAATCCTCAACTATCTCCTGTATCCGCTTAATCCGTGGGTCAACGAAAATATCAAATTCGTCCCGGCTCGTGCTTGAGAACTCCGACACCACTGCCCCTTCTGCGTCAGCCTGGAACCAATGCCATGTATCTGGTGGGATCGTGTATTGTTCGCCGGGGTTCAGCTCGATCTCATGAAATACCGTATAATACGGCTCGCTTCCCACGGGTACATGAGCATGCAGGGTCGCACCTTGCTCACCTTCAACGTACAGCCACACCTTGCCCCAGCGACAGCGAAAGGTCTCCATCTTGCCCAGCTCATTCCCTATGGGAGGATGCTTGTGTTGTGGGCACGTCTGCCGTGGGAACAACACCAGTTCCTTGGCGCAGTAACGATCTGTGTTGATGTACACCACAATTTGCAATCCGGTCCGTTCTAATTCGCCCAGCCCAAGTTCCGCGATCTCGATGTTTTCCCGTTCTTGAGGCGTCAACACCATGCCGAGGTTGGCAAGCATCTCCATTGTACGTTTTTGTGTTTGTTGTACCAGGCTGCGCGTTAACATTGCAGCGGCCTCCTTCCGACTTTATGTATATTCACCGCATTTTTCAACTAGCTTATGACTTGTCTTAGCGAGGTTAGCGAGGTTCGTGGCCGTCAGGCCTGCTTTATCTCCTCGGCTCCAACTATCATGCTGACTATCTCATTATCATTGGTCTCACTTGTTGCGCGCTCGCCAACCTTACGACCGCGCCGCATCACGACGATGCGATCGGCTACCGCAAACACTTCCTGCAAATTATGGCTGATAATGAGGACGGGCACGCCGCGTTCACGCAGGGCGCGTACAATATCCAGTACCTTGAACTGCTCGGGTAATGATAACGCGGCAGTAGGTTCGTCCATGATCATTAAGCGTGCATTCCAGTAAACGGCCCGAGCAATCGAGACTGCCTGGCGCTGACCGCCAGACATCTGGCGGATGGGACGGCGCAGGTTCGGTATTTCTATATCGAGCTGTTCCAGTACCTGGCGCGATTCTGCTAGCATCAGACCACGATCAATCGTTCTGAATATGCCAAGCCTACGGCGCATTGGTTCGCGCCCCAGAAAGATATTTGCCGTGGCGTCGAGGTTCTCGCAGAGTGCCAGGTCCTGGTAGATCGTCTCGATGCCCAGTGTGCGAGCCTCCAGAGGTGTGGAGAAGTGAACCGCGGACCCATTGAAAAAGACCTCTCCGCCATCGGGCTGGTACACGCCAGAAATCATTTTGATTAGGGTGGATTTGCCCGCGCCATTATCACCGAGCAGCCCGACGACCTCGCCACTGTGAACCTCCAGACTCACCTGGTCAACGGCCACCAGGCCACCGAAGCGCTTGGAGATATCCTTGACCTGTAGGATGGGTTGAGCGTCTGCCATACATATCACCTTTTCCTTACACGCTGCCTGATCGAAGGTACTTCCTTGCATCTGTCCTGACCGTAGGTAGAAGCGCTAGCTTCGTTGGACAGATGGCTTTCAAACAGACGCGCCAGCGTCGTTGGCAGTGTGGCCTGGTGCCGATCACCTACTTGATTACCTGCGCTCTGGCCTGGTCAATCAGGACCGCCAGGATGATCACAGAACCTACAACGATAAATTGCCAGAAAGGATCGACGGCGATGATGACAAGGCCGTTCTGGATAACAGCAATGATGAGTGCGCCGATGAGTGTGCCAATAATTGTCCCCTCGCCGCCAAACAGCGATGCACCGCCAATGACTACTGCCGCGATGGAATCGAGCAACAGGGCATCACCAGCATTGGCCGCGCCGTTCGAGAAGCGTAGGGTGTAGAGGACCCCTGCAAGTGAGGCCAGGAGTGCTGAGAGCATATAGACTGCGATGGTATGGCGCACAACGGAAATGCCGGCGCGCAGAGATGCCTCGCGGTTGCCCCCAATGGCATAGGCATGCTGGCCAAAGCGCGTCTGCGTTAGCAGCCAATGGGAGATAAACACCAGCAGCACCATGATGGTGAGGGGATGTGGCAGAATGCCGACGATATCGCGCAGTCGCACCCCTTGTAGGTTATGCGGCAGGTTGAAAAAGCTCAGCCCAACGTTGGGCAGATAGTAGGCCAGGTAGCCATTGCCGAGCTGACCGAGACCCTCGATATTAACGCTCACCGGCTGGCCGCCAGAGAGGATGAAACCCGCGCCACGCGCGATGCCGAGCATGCCCAGGGTGACAATGAACGGCGGGACGCGCAGGCGAGCAATGAGTATGCCATTGAGAAGACCAGGGATAAGGCCTGCAAATACACCAACGACCAGCCCCACCATCACAACCACTGCTAAGGGCGTCCCAGGGCTTAAGTGCGTCATCGCCACCGAGGCTGCCACCGATGCCAGGCCCATCACGTACCCGGTGGAGAGGTCGATGCCACCCGCAATAATGACGAAGGTCTGGCCTAAAGCCATGATCAATACAAGCGACATGTCCGCGCCGATACTCTGGAAGTTGAAGATGTCGAAGAAACCCGGACCAGAAATAGAGAAAAATGCTACCAGGACCAACAAAAATATCCAGGCCCAGAAATTACTGAGGGTACCGATCAGCGTGCCGAGCATTTTGCTCCGGTCGCGGCTACGGCTTGCAATGATTTTTGAAGCTTTCATGTTGCCACTTTCCAAGCCAGGACAGATGGGTCGCGGGGTTAGCTTACAACCCCGTGTCCCATCTGTCAATGACCTGTCTAACTGCTCTTGTAAATCGCGTTCTGTGCTTCAGGAGTATCTATGTTGGTTCTGTCGATCACCACGTAGCCGGTAGGTACGCGCTTCTTGAGACCACTGGTATTGCCATTGAGCGCCTGCACGGCATAGTCCACAGCGGTTTTGCCCATCTCGCCCGGCAATTGTGCGATCACAATGTCGACCACTTTATTCCGCAAGTCAGTAATTGACTGCACTGGAGCGTCGAAGTTGGCGATCTTGATCGTGCCTTGTTTATTGGCGTTCTTGACCGCCTGCGCCGCGCCCTCTGCACTGAACAGGTTCGTACCGAAAATGCCTGACAGATCAGGGACGCGTCGCAGCAATGCCGACGTTTGCTCGGCGGCTGTAGCTGCACTGTCATTGTTGTAGTTCACACCCACCAGGGTCACGGCGCCGTTGGTCGCTTGAATGGCTGCCTTGCAGCCCTGCTCGCGCTGATCGGTTGTGCTGATGCCAGGCTTGACGTTCTGGATATAGATTTTGCCTTTGCCGCCTATCGCCTTGATGATTGCCTGGCCAGCGATCATTCCGCCCTGTAGATTGTCAGAACCGATGTAGGAGAGCGGGAACGTGACGGGGCCAGCGGTGTAGTCGCCATTCCCGATGAAGGTATCGACGGAGATCACTTTAATACCGGCGTCATTAGCTCGCTGCAGCGGGGCAATCATTGCTTGCTTATCGCAGGCAGCAATGATCATTGCATCGACTTTGCGCGCGATGAGTGCATCTACGATCGGAGTTTGTAATGTGGCATCGAACTGTGCCGGGCCGTCGACGATCAGCGTCGCTCCTAATTTGTCTGCCTCGGCTTGCGCTCCTTTCTGCATTGTCACGTAAAAAGGATCACCTTTCACGCCCTGCACGAGCGCAATGGTATACTTCTTCGTGGTTGTGCTCGTGCCTGTGCCTGTAGTTGTGCTCTGGCCACCGCATGACGCGAGAAATATGCTACCTGCCACTGCTGCCGAGCCAATCAGAAATTGTCGACGGTTTAATTGTTTGTCGTCAAACTTGGCATCGTCCATGTCCACGATGTTCATGCTGTCTTTGATGTCTTTGATGTCCATGCTGTTCTTCCTCCTGTTGATTTGATGTGTATGGTCGATTGATGCGCCATTCAGACCACAATACCTGGGTGCCTTGCACTTCATTGTGAAAGAGAAGGTTGATAGCTCTGTTTTGACTACATTGCGCTGTTAGCATCCCAGCTTTTGTGTAGAATTGCTCTAGCCCTACGTTTGGGCTGATCACCCCCTTTCGTCAATAGTTGCGCCCGTAGTACCGAGAACTGAGTGTCGAGCGGGGAGATATATCTTGTGATAGATATCGTCATAAGTCGCACGTGCCTCGTCAGCAGGCTCGTATGTCGTCTCTGTATGATGGAGCGCTGCCGCGGCTTCCTCACTTGAGCGAAATGCTCCCACACCCACTCCTGCCAGAAGTGCCGCCCCTGTAGCCGCTGCCTCTGAGATGTGTGGCACTCTGATGCGACATCCCGTCACTTCCGCTTTGATCTGCATCAATTCAGCAGACTTAGTGACGCCGCCAATTGCGATGATCTCGGGATAAGGCGGGACAATACCATGTTTGTATAATGCTTCCAGGTTATCGCGCAGCCAGAAACTTAATCCCTCCATCAACGCGCGTAGCAGTTCCTTGCGTCCGTGTGAGGGCGCCAATCCCAGGATGGCTGCAAGTGCTGATTCCCGCCTGGCTGGAGTGCCGCTGCCAAGGAAATAAGGCAGGATTACAGCCCCGCGTGAACCTCTTGGTACGCTGGCCACTTCGCCTAGTATTTGCGCAAATGTTTCTCCGCTCATGGTGCTCTGAGAGCCTTGTCCGTAGAGCAGATGTACGAGCCATTCAAGCGCACCACCGGCAAAGTTCAACGAGCCAAGCGTGACGTAGGTAGCACGCTTGACGTAAGCGTAGCTGGTAAACCCGGCAGCAAAGAGTTCATCGCTGGGCTGAAATGTGTGGCTCAGCGCAAAAATAGCGCTTGCTGTGCCAGTTGAGTCGAGCAGTTGCCCCGGGCGTATCACTCCAGCTGCCAATGCTCCGCAGAGGTGATCGTGTCCACCTGTGACGACCTCTGTGTGCTGTGGCAGTCCTGTTCCTTCTGCGACATCTTTTAGCACTGTGCCGATAGGCGTACCCGCGGGAAAGGCTGGCGGAAACCACTCGACAGGTATCCCGGCATGCTTGAGCAGCGTCTCCGACCAGGTGAGTGTGCGCTGGTCAAATACCATTGTCCTTGAAGCGATGCTGTAGTCAGTAGCTATAGTCCCACTCAGTTTCCACAACACAAAATCTTCAATACTCAGCCATCTATCAATGCGCTGGAACACCATTGGTGCATGACTGCGCAGCCAGAGCAGCTTGTTGATACCAAACATAGGGTGTAGGACCTGGCCTGTAATCACATACACTTGTTTGCGGCCAAAGGTATCTTCCCACCATTGGGCCTGTGTTGTCGTGCGCCTGTCATGCCATGCGATGGCCGGATGCAGTACATTGCCCTCGGCGTCAAGTGGTAAGCCGGCCTCTCCCATACTGGCGACCGAGATGCCACGAATACGTTCCGGTCGATCACACTGTGCTATGGCCTGGCGCAGGCTTTGCACCACCGAACTCCATAATTCGTCTGCTTCGTACTGGCTCCATTCCACTGTTGGATGCTGCGTGATCGTGCGGCAAGTCCCCACGGAGAGCACTTTTCCGGCTTCTACATCGAAGATGATAGCCTTGGTGTTTGTGGTGCCAACGTCAATACCGGCCAGGTACATAGCAGCGTCCCCTCCGTCCTGATGCAGATTGAAAACCAGAGCCGTCTGCGAGGCTTGTCTGCCTATCCTTACTTTATCTGATCATCAACTTCCTTCAGCATAAAGATCAATGAGATTCATGCCACATCATGCAAGATCTGCAGAGCGTCGGCAACACTGGCGTCATGATGAACGAGCGCTACCAATGCGCGCGTCATCGCTGTGGGATGAGTTGCTTGCCAGACATTGCGCCCAATCACAACACCGGCCGCACCGGCATCCATGGCGCCACGAATCATTGCAAGGAAATCGGCGTCCTGGTTAGTACGCGGGCCGCCCAGTGCAAGTATCGGTACATAGCATGAACTGACCACTTGTCTGAAGCTCTCGCGGTCTCCTGTATAGAAGGTCTTCACGATGTCGGCGCCATTTTCCGCGGCCATACGACAGGTAGCTGCTACCGCGTGTGTCTCATGCGAGTCTTTATGCGACTCGAAACCGTACGGCAAAGCCTCGGCCATAACTGGCAGGTTCCAACGATGCGCTTCTGCTACCAACTGGGGAAAATAGATTGTCGAGCCGTGGCCATTGGCAGTACCGGGAAAATACATGGCTGCCGCTGCTTCGGCTCCAAGTGAAAGAACGGTCTCAACGTCTACAATGAGTTCCCTTGGACGCTCAAGCAAGGGGGATGTTGCACCATCACAGCGTATCATGACACTAATGGTACTGAGTTCTTTGCTGAAGTGGCGCGCGATACCAACTGTTGTCAATATGACATCAGCCCCACCTGCAACAACCTGCTCTAACAGCTTTCCTGGGTCTTCAAACCCTTTCATGACACCCTCGGTACTACCATGATCCATTGCTACGATAACTGATCGCTTATCCGGACCAAAGAGTCGATGAAAGCGCCTGCCTAAATGTTCTCCCATGTGGCCAGTATCCTTTAGCTCTATTTCCAGCTTCTACTCAATCGTATAGACTTTCTCTAACAATCATAGTCGCGCTTAGCCAAGTTGTCAATCCGCTCTCCCCTCAACATGTGACCACACCGATAACCTGTACATCTGCCTGGGCTTCTGCTACAATACCTGAGCAGCCATGACGTTTGCAAGCATGAGTGGAATGCACCTTCGCGAAGCGAATCCTTTGACGTGGATCTTCCTCGCGATCATCCTCTTCCTATTGGTCGCAAGCCCCCTCCTCTATATCTGAATGGAGACGCGAGGCAAAGTGATAGATAAAGCAGCATAATCGCAAGCTCAGGAGCGTGTCATGAGAGTGTTACCAGCGACACCTGGAGCCAGTGACGAGAAAGGAAATTGCTATGACAACCGGATCCCCTCAATCTGCATTGGACGTGGAGAAACGGCTCGCAGCATACTCATTGCAAGAAGCATTGCTCGCCCGTCGTTCCCGCCGCTTTGGGAAAGGCATGCGCTTGAACGGTGGACCACTTGCCTACGAAAGCAAGCACGCACCAGAGCCATTGAGCCTGGCAGAGGAAGCGGCCTTAGCTTTTGCAGCCTGTGGCATTACCGGGTATGTGTTGGGGGAACTCCCGTACCAGACGGGCAATGTGCCTGATGCCGGGTTTCATTTCATCGCTCCTTCCTTTTGCCACACCAGCGCGAAACTCACTGGACGGTTCAGGTAGCGACTCCATTGGGGTTTCTGCGCAATCCATTCCTCATCGATGAGGCCTTCATGCATCTCGCGTAGGGACCACCCGGCTTGCAGGGCTGCCTGGACATGCTCACTGAAGAGATGCACATAACTCTCGATGGCCACCGATTCCCCCGTGGCCCGATCATAATGCGTGGGGATGCCACTCAAGAGGAAATAGGAATGATACCCAACGATGACGAAGTATCCACCAGGGCGCGTAACGCGTGCCACTTCCCTATAAAGCGGATGTAGGTCCGGCAGGTGTTCATCTGCTAGCGAGACGGTCACCAGATCATAAGACGCTGGTTCTAAAGAGGTCTCAAGCATGTTGCTAATTAGCAACTGGCGATAGACGCCTTTTGTCTGCGCGATCTCCACCATTTCTGCGGTCATATCGACCCCATCGAGACAGCGCACGCCCTGTTGCTTGAGCCATACCCCAATCCGCCCGGTTCCACAGGCCAGGTCAGCCGCCTGTTGGACCTGATCCCAGATGACTGTTTGGATCCTGTTGAGGAGACGCAGATCCATGGCATTCAGCACAGTCTCCTCGTAAGTACGTACCCATTCGCGGTACCCTTCCTGGACTGAAACTGTCGGATACTTACGAGCATCGAACTGTGAAAAGTCCATCATAACCTCCATCAGGAATACACATTCCGCTTTATTTTATTCATTAAAGCCAATTCTTCAATTTCATCCACATCTCTATGAGCGTCGGAATGACCATGTCTGCCATAAACGAAAGTAGCTCTTCCATCATTAGTACCTCTCATAATGCCACTTATAACATATGCACATTCTTTAGGCTTCATATACTTTTTGCTCTGATATAGTGTAACCAGTTAATCATATATAACATATTGCTATTTATTTGTCAAGAGCATTCATCAATGTCCTGCTTTCAGCGTTTAGCGAAGAGACTGGGTATTTCGTCGTGAAAAAATAGGCTTTTGCCCCCTTGACTTGCCACCTCTGCTTTGTGCTATAATTGTGATACGTATAGCAAGTATTTTGCTCGCATACGAGAGTGATTGGTGAAGGAAGGTGTACCTACATGGGGAACAGAGAGACAACGCACAAGACCTATCACCCCGAGGCCAGCAAAAAAGCCATCCTCGACGCAGCCGAGGAACTATTTGCCGAGAAAGGCTTTGAAGCTGCGAGCATTCAGGAAATCAGCTCAAGAGCAGGCGTCTCGCGCGGTACGCCGGGCTATTTCTTTGGTTCAAAGGAGAAACTCTACCAGGCAGTGCTGGAACGCGCGCTCCAAATACCAACCGATCTGGTGGTGCGTGTGAGAGAACGAGGCGTGCAACCGGGAGTCAGGGCGCGTGATGTGATGGGCGAGGCTATTGGTGGCTACATTGACTGGTTGGCCACTCATCCGCAGATTATTCGCATTATTGGTTGGGAGGAGTTGAATGGCGGGCGCTACCTGGGTGAATTACCCGACTTTCTCTTATTGCTTCAGGATATACTGGCATCCTTGGGTGAAGGATTGGGATGGACAGGAGATGCCCGGCAGTTTGTCTTAGATATGATCGCGCTCTGCTATTTTCCTCTGGCCTATACGCAAACCCTCAAGTCGCTGGACTTCGATGCTCATGATCCGCATTTTCTTGCTCAGCGCAAAAAGCATGTGATTCACCAATTGCTGGGCGAGGACACTGAACACAGTTCAACACAATATGCAGTGGAGGAAATATTGAACTGAATTATGAGTCCTGAGTGAAGTTCAGTCCTTCGTAAACTTCCTCAATGGGGAACTGGATAGCGAGGCTCTCTAACTCTACCTCGCTTCCAGGTCCGAAAGTAGAGAGGGTCCATTTTTCTTCGTTGCGGTGGTAAACTTCTACCTGCGCGCTCTGGGCGTCAACCATCACGTATTCCTGCACTGTTGGGCATTCACGATAAAGAGTGAATTTTTTCCCTCTGTCAGTGGCTTCGGTGGATGGGGAAAGAACCTCAATGACCACTTTAGGGTGGCGTATTAAGTCATTGAACTCGTGATCGCGTTGCTCACAGGTTACAGTGGCATCGGGATAGACATAACGTGTTTTGCTGAGCTGCACGCGCATATCTGACCCATGTACACGACAGCTACTACCCCGCAAGAGTCCATGAAGGATGCTTGTTACATTGACCATGATGGTTGAGTGATAATTGCTTCCACCAGCCAGCATGCGTAACTCACCATCGAAGTATTCATAGTGAGCGTCTTTGCTCGCCCGATCAAGCGTGAGATAGTCTTCGGCACTTATCACCAGCAATATATCCTTCGTCTGCTTCGCTATAGAAGATGTTGATGTGATAATCCTTCATGCCTAATCTCCTAATTTGAGGTCATATTCTGTCTTACTAGTTTAGCATGAGAAGCCGAACTACGCAACGCTTTGGATCATCTCATTATGCAGGTTTCCCGACAGCGATCAATGCAATGAATCTTTTCTTGAGGCTCAAAGCCGAAAACAGGCGAAGGATTAGCTCAAGCACACCTGCTGCGGGCAGCGGACGGCCTGAGCCATGAAGACAGCCTTGAGGGCGCACTATACACCTCTTGGCACACTATACAAAGCGCCTGACCCCGCTCTAGGAGCGTATTGCCTCCGCGAGTGATACACATTTTCATAGCAATCGTCTCCTAGCGTCGCTGCGAGGACGGCTTTAATGGTGTGCAGCCGGTTCTCAGCCTGGTCGAAGACGATGGACGCATCCGATTCGAATACCTCGTCAGTGACCTCCAATGCTTCCAGGCCATAGGTCTCGTAGATTTCCTTCCCCAGCTTCGTGTCGGTATTGTGCAGGGCAGGCAGGCAGTGCATAAATTTCGTATATGGATTACCTGTCAGCGCCATGAGCGTGCTGTTTACCTGGTAAGGAAGCATCAGCTCGATGCGCTCGCCCCAGAGATCGGGAGATTCACCCATCGAGACCCAGACATCGGTATATAGGAAGTCGCATCCCTTGACAGCAGTTTCGGCATCCTCCGTCAACGTGATACACCCTCCCGTCTCCCTGGCGACAGCGCGCGCCTGCTCGAGACGAACCTCTTGAGGCCAGCATTGTTTGGGGCCTACCAGGCGAATATCCATGCCCATCTTCGCAGCGCCAATCATCAGGGAATCTCCCACGTTGTGGCCAACATCACCGAGGAAGCAGCATGAAACAGCCTCCAGCGGTTTGTGTGTGTGTTCTTGCATGGTGAGTAAGTCGGCCAGCGCCTGCGTCGGGTGAGCTTCATTGGTCAGACCATTCCACACCGGCACACCAGCATAGCGGGCAAGTTCTTCCACCTGCGCCTGCTCGCTCCCGCGATACTCGATGCCATCATACATCCGGCCCAGCACTCGAGCCGTATCCTTCATAGTTTCTTTGGTCCCAATGTGGGAGCCACTTGAACCGATGTAGGTGACATGAGCACCCTGATCGAATGCTGCAACCTCGAATGCACTGCGCGTGCGCGTCGAATCCTTTTCAAAGATGAGGGCTATCTGTTTCCCTTGCAGGTGCTGTACTTCTTTGCCCGCGTATTTCGCCGCTTTCAGCTCAGCTGCCATGTCGAGCAGAAAGTTGATCTCCTGTGGTGTGAAGTCGTCCAGTTTGAGAAAGTGCTTGTTCCTCAAATTGAACGCATTGTCGGTCGTGGTCTGGCTGATAGCAGTTTGTTTGTTCATTGCTCCATGCTCCTTCAACGGATTTTGCTTCGGAAAGAGCAAGGACAATAAAAAAACCCACGCCCCTTCCTGACGAACAACATCGAAGGGACGAGAGCGATATATTTACTCCCGCGGTGCCACCCTGATTGTCACTATCTACTACATAGCATCTTCCTCACATCAGTGTGATGAAATGATGGTGACCACTTGTTTCCAGGTTGTTGTACTGCATGGGAACCACCCACCTGTTCCTACTTGCCTGTGCCTGGAACATTCCTTACATATCCGGTAATCCAAAGCAGGCTTTCTTCGGCCAGCCGCTCACGAAGGCGTTCTGCAGAAGGCACTTCCATTCCGAACTTCCACCAGGCTTCGGATCGCTGTTGGCTGCCACTCTCATACTACTTTCGCTCAACGCGGGTCAGTCTTTGTATATTATAAGAATAGCAGCAGATGCGGGGAATGTCAATGAAACCTCAAACCCTAAACAAGGTGTAAAGTCGTATCCTATCGACAACGATGAAATCATCTCTCTCATGAGCACAAAAAAACCGCCTGGCTCTTTACCTGATAAGCCAATTTGGCGAGACAATGAGACAATTCGGCTACCTATTCGCTGTTTGATGCGTTAGTGAATATAATAGACCTACTCAAAAAGATAGGAGTGAAGAGAGAATGTCTACCTTGTTGCAATTGAACTATATGCTTTTTCAAGATATGAATGCTCATGCTGGACAATTTCCGTGGTTCGACGCCTTCATGGTCTTCTGCGCAAATTCGCTGATTTTCTTCTGGCCCATTCTGCTGCTGCTGGTGTGGGGCATACCCCTGAACTGGCGCAGGCGCACCTTTCGTGAAATTGAGATCATCCAGGAACGGCGGGCAGTTGTCTTATGGGTTGCCATAGCATGCCTGGTGGCTTATGGTGTGAACCTGCTTATAGAACAGTTCGTATTCGAGCCACGTCCATTTGTCAGTCATAAAGTGCATCTCCTTGTCGCTCATGCAGCCGACTCCTCATTTCCCAGCGATCATACGGCATGGTCGTTTGCGGTGATAGGGATGCTTGTCTTCGCCTTCCTGCCAATATTTCTAGCTGCCAGGCGCAAGCGAGATGAAAATGGACAGTGGTTTGATGCAGCCTTACTCCGTAAGCTCTTCATGTTTATCATTGTGGCATGTGTGATAGGGTGCCTTATTGGCCTGGCCCGCGTCTATGTAGGTGTCCACTACCCGGGCGATGTGCTGGGTGGCGCCTTAGATGGTCTGGTGGCAGCGTATCTCGTAACATTCTTACGTCGCTGGCTCAGCCGACCAACCAATGCTGTGCTCCGGTTTGCCCAGGCAATACATTTAGCGTAATGGTGGTATAGTATCGCAGGGCTTGCGGTGCGTCACCTCGCATCGTCTCTGAGGTTTATCCGCTTTTCCAGTATGCTATTTTCCCTTTTGTCTTTCAACGCGAGGTAAACTGGATGACCCAAGAACCTCCTCTCAAGTTCTTCCTGGCTGCGCCAGAGATACCATACCGCGTGACGCGGCGCACCTCGACCCCCACAGTCTCACAGAGGGCAAGAGAAAACGACCGTTTTCACACATCTACTCTGGCATGTGTTATATTCCCTATAACCTTATCAAGTTGTATACTTCTTGTATAGTAAAAAGGTTAAGAGGAAACAGCCCAAAATATAAGCCAGATCATCGCCTACATCAGAACCTCGACGGATAAACAGGATTTGAACAACCAGAAACTGGAGATCCTGGAGTGGGCCAGAAAAGAGGAGGATGGGCGATGAGCGGCGACTCCGCCGAATGCTTCGTCCCTTCCCGCCATCCGATGGGTCACTTCAGAAAAAGTATATTGACAAGTATCAATATATGTATTACACTCTCCTTAGAGGTTGCGGGTATAGCCGTGTGAACGTGCTGGCAGCACGTCGATCAGGCGTCGAGAAAATCAGCGTTCCCGGGAGATTTCGGGGGAACATGCCTGTGACATGATAAGGCTCTGAGAGGTGCTTCGAGATGAATGGGACACGTCGCTCCGTCTTTCGTCCTGCCGCTATTCGGCGCTACAGCCAGAACAGGGACAGGTCGGTCTTGCTGCGCTTTATTTCTCCACCCACCTTTCTCTGCCTCTGGCTGCTGCTCGGGTTGCTCGTGGTCGGTGGATGTCTCTCCTGGTTCGCGCAGGTCCCGGTCTATGCTTCCGGTTCAGCGGTGGTTGTCGACTGGAAGGGGAACACCCAGGGCATCCGTGATGATGTGGTGCTCGTGGTCTTTGTGCCACCTGAAGATCTCTCTCGTCTGCAGGTCGGACAAACACTGTTTGTGACGCTTGATCCAGCGGGAAAGCCCGTCAGTCGGTTGCTCATTGCCGTTGAACCGCAAATTATCGGCCCGTCTGCTGCCCAACGGCAGTTTGCGCTCAGTGCGAACGCCGCTCGGGCCATTACCCAGCCGATGGCGGTCGCCTTCGCTCGCTTCGAGCCGGTGCCTTCCGACCTGTCTGCTGCTACCTATGTCGGTAGTATCTACCATGTTGATGTCGAAGTTGGGTCGCGGCGCATTCTCTCGCTCTTGCCGTTGATCGGCCAATCATTTGAATGAAGGGTAGTCTATGAAGCATTCCAAGAGAGCCCACAGCGTGCGATTACAATTGAAGAGATGTGCGGCCTGGATTGGCGGTATACTGCATCATCTGGCTCTTTTGATGGCGATGGTACGTCGGCACCGCATTCCTGTCATGCTCCAGATGAGCGCAGTTGAATGTGGCGCTGCGTGCCTTGCGATGATTCTGAGCTACTATGGACGCCAGACGCGGGTCGCGGAATGCCGTGAGTGCTTCGGCGTTGGTCGGGACGGCATCTCGGCTCGCACTCTCGTCGATGTTGCGCGGACCTTTGGTCTACGTGTGAAGGCGTTGTCACTGGAACCTGCTGATTTCAAGGATGTGCATCTTCCAGCGATCGCCCACTGGGACTTTAATCACTTTGTGGTGGTGGAATCCTGGTCGGCGAAGAAGGTGGAGATCATCGATCCCGCTCTTGGGCGACGCGAACTTACGGCCGATGAATTCGACGTTGGCTTTACCGGAGTCGTGTTGACACTTGAGCCGGGTGTCCAATTTGAACCCCGTCGTTCCAGTGGACGGTTCTCGTGGCGCACGTACCTCTCGGAGATGGTGCGCCACAGTCCTGGCGTGCTCATCCAGGTCCTGGGGGCCGAGTTGTTGCTGCAGGTGTTCGGACTGGCGCTCCCCGTCTTCACCGTGGTGCTGGTAGATGACGTCCTTTCTTTCCACATCACCAATGTGATGACTATCCTTGGCATCGGCCTGGTCATCGTTGTCCTGGCTCAGTTGGTGACCAGTTACCTGCGTGCTGTGCTGCTGATCTATCTGCAAATGCGCCTCGATGCGCCGATGACTCTCGGCTTCTTTGAGCACGTGCTCTCACTGCCCTTTCGTTTCTTCCAGCAGCGGGCAAGTGGGGACATGCTGATGCGAATGGGCAGCATCGAGACAATCCGCGAAACGCTCACTAGCCAGAGCATGTCAGTCGTCCTTGATGGCAGTTTTGTACTGGTCTACCTGGCCATTGTGTTTGCTCGGGATACCTTCTTTGGCGTCCTGGTGCTCGGCGTTGGTCTGCTCCAGATCTCCCTTCTGCTTGCCGCAAACCGTCAGGTGCGCCGCCTCACGCAGCAGTACCTGTCTGCTCTGGGGAAATCACAAAGCTATGTCGTCGAAGCGCTGACGGGAATCGCAACGCTGAAAGCGTCGGGAGCGGAAGATCGGGCGCTTGACCACTGGTCTAATCTGTTTTTTGATCAACTCCATCTCTCGCAGCGGCGCAGTCGCGTGTCAGCGCTCGTTGAGACGGCCATGACCGCCCTGCGTACCTTTTCGCCGCTCATCTTGTTGTGGGTCGGGGCCTACCGCGTGCTTGACGGAGCGATGAGTCTGGGAACGATGCTAGCACTCAATGCGCTCGCCATCTCGTTCCTCACCCCGTTCTCGTCACTGGTATCCAACGGGCAGCAATGGCAACTGGTGGGCGCTCAACTGGATCGGCTCACTGATGTGCTTGAGACCGAGCCAGAACAGGACCTCGAGGCGGCGCACTTCGCACCGCACCTCACCGGTCGAGTTGAATTGAAGGATGTCAGTTTTCGCTATGACCCCGGTACCCCCCTGGTGCTACGTGATATTTCTGTCACGATTGAGCCTGGACAAAAAGTGGCGCTGGTCGGTCGTACGGGATCGGGGAAGAGTACCATCGCCAAGCTCCTCCTGGGCCTGTACACACCGACGGAAGGCGACATTCTCTATGATGGCATCCCTCTGCACGGCCTGAACTACCGTGCGCTCCGGGGTCAGTTGGGCGTGGTGCTGCAAGAATCATTCCTGTTCAGTGGCTCCATTCGGCAGAATATCGCCTTTAACGATCCCGGCCTCTCGCTGACAGACGTGATGGAAACGGCACGGCTTGCGGCCATCCACGATGAGGTCGTGCGCATGCCCATGGGCTATGAAACGGAGGTCGCCGAGGGAGGGAGCGGCCTATCGGGTGGGCAGCGCCAGCGCTTAGCAATCGCACGAGCCCTGGCGCATGCGCCAGCTATCCTCGTGCTTGACGAGGCAACCAGCCACCTCGATGTGGTGACGGAGGGCCTGGTTGACCAGAACTTGAGCCGTCTCTTTTGTACACGGATCGTGATCGCTCACCGATTGAGTACCATCCGCAATGCAGACCTGATCCTCGTGCTTGACCAGGGCACGATTGTCGAGCAAGGGACGCATCAGGAGCTGCTCGCACAGCGCGGCTATTATGCCGCCCTCGTTCACAGTCAACTGGAGACGGCAGCGGATGACGCACCTGCGGACACTGCCGTCTCCGGCACCTCTTCTTCATTCGGGCTTCCGGTCTGCCACCGCGGACCGTTGCCATAGACATGTTGGCTTTGTAGTGCAATCCTTGTAGTTTCGTATGGTACACGTGATCGTTTCACACGGAAAGGAAACTGTTATGCTTTGTACGGATAGCTGCGTATGCATCGATGATGAGCAGCTCAACCTGATGAATGATGCCGAGGAGGAGACCTCCCAGACCGGGCCAGTTGAACTGACGGAGGCCGATCTGGAGCAGGTCGTCGGTGGTCGCGGTGTTTGCAGTCAGAGCGTCTGCTGCAATGGAGCATCCCGCAACATCGTCTGTTGCTAATTCAGGTCGCTGTTGCGTCTCGCCTGGCCGGTAGACCAGCGAACAAATGTACGCACGAATGGGTGGACGACTCGCGTCCACCCATTCGTGCGTACTCAGGGGAGTATCAAACAGCATTCCCGGTGTGACGGTGATGCTGCTCTCCTATGCGCTCGAACATCGTTCTGGCTGGTGGGTGCTGGTCTTTGCGCTGGCATGTACGGCATCCTCGCTGTATGATTGCTCCCAGGCACCTGACCTTTCGGTGTAGTCGAAGACGTGTGGGTGCTGGTCGCCTTTCGTCGCTGGCTACGGCACCGGGGACAGGTTCAGTGAGGCAGACGTCACCCTCACGAGAACAAGGGAACGCGGGAAAACTGCGGATCCAGCAGAAACGCTGGCAAGCTGCACCTCATGGCAGCTTCACACCCCCTCATTCATCGGGTCGTGCGATGAGCGTTTCCTCTGTGTTCTTCAGACATTCGAGCGTTTGGTTGAAGATGATGCGTGCCTCTCCCTTCGTCTAATCCTACAGTTGTAAATATGCAGACAAAAAAAAGCCCGAGAATGTCTTTTCCTCCGGGGATGAGGCATGTATGAAAGGTTTCTTTTGTTCAGGAACCTTACAATGAAAGAGACTCGCTCACCTGTTCGTTTTCTGGAGCTGAGTCTTCTGACTGAGCCCACGCCCTCATTGCAGCAAAAATAGGTTGGAGACGTTGCCCCCGTTCGGTCAGCTGATATTCGACGTGTAAAGGTACCTCTGAGTAGATCGTACGTGTCACGATTCCTTGCTCTTCTAACAGACGTAATCGATCTGTCAGGGTTTTCGGGCTAATAGGGTGCAACGAACGGCGCAATTCCCCAAACCGTTTGATGCCATTGAACAAGTCACGGAGGAGGAGAAGGGTCCACTGGCCTTCTAATATCTCCAAGATGGGTTCTATTGAGTCAGGACATGCAGGATCGATCATCGGTGTTTCCTTCTTGTTCATTTTTTGAAACTAATGCACTTTTTTGAAACTACTTTACAAAAGAGGAGAATAGGCAGTATGCATCGACCATTTCGTTTTAGCATCATTGGCACCAGGCCTGATGCCAATGATTGGGTGGCACTGGCCCGTAGAGCTGAGGAGCTAGGCTATTCGACTGTGCTCAGAGCAGATCGTCCACCATTGGAAGGCTTAGCTCCGCTCACATCGCTGGCTTACGCAGCCACCGTCACCACATCGCTTCACGTTGGCACTTCGGTGTTGGTGAATGATTACCGTCATCCGGTCCTGCTGGCCCGTGAAGCGGCTACCCTGGATGTGTTTTCTCAGGGACGCCTCGAATTGGGGTTAGGAGTGGGAAACTGGCCCGGCGATTATGAGACAATGGGAATCCCTTTTGAGAACGCAGGGACGCGTATCAACCGCCTTGAGGAAGTGCTTACCATCATCAAAGCCATGTTTACCGGGGAGATGGTCAACTTCTCAGGCAAGTATTATACGATTAGAGAGATGAAGGGTTTGAAGTCTTTCCAGCAGCCACATCCTCCTCTTTTTATTGGGGGAGCGGGAAAACGCATGCTTCAGCTTGCTGCCCGCGAGGCTGATATCGTCAACATTGCGCCCAGGATGACCGCGCAGGGAGTTGATCCAACCGATGCGACTCAAGAGGCCATCGCACAAAAAGTCGCTTGGGTACGAGAAGCCGCAGGAGAACGGTTTGCTCATTTGGAACTCTGTATGTTAGCCTTTCATCTGGAAATCAATGATGATCGAACAAGAGGTCAACGCCACCAAGCCCGAGCGATGAGCGTCGATCAGGCCGTCGAACATTTTCTGGAGCAGCGAGAACACTATGGCTTCTCCTCTATCCTGTTGTTTGATGAGCAGATGGAGAGCTTCGCTCCGGTAGTAGCCCGGTTGACCGGGAAGTAAATAGATGTGTTTGGCAGTGAGAGAAATGCCAATGTGGCAGAAGTCCACCGCCTCTTTTTCTTCCTGATAAGTTCCAGGCCACTCTCCTGGCTCTTCCGCCCTGGATGGTCGTTTTTTCGACTTGATGACGCAAGAGCCGCTTACCAGTACCACGAAGAAGCTCAGCCTTTCGGAAAGGTGATCATCAGTCAGAGCTGAATGACGCTCTCTGGCGCTCAGCTTCACTCATCGCCTGACCTGCTCACGGGGCAGACGGAGGTGCAGGTCTGTGTCACTACCAGCCGGAGTGCCCCAGGCAAAGTTGAGGTGTTGTCAAAAAGACGTGTGGATGAGCTTCTCATCAGGCGGAGCTATCGAGCCAGCCTTGGCAAGACTGGCTCGATAGCTCCGCCTGATGCTTTGATCCTTTCTTACCGTCTACATCGTTCTCCAGAGCTCTCTCATAGAGAGACAGGAAGAAAATGAGAACACAAGGAGATTTCTGTATGTCTCTTCCTTTTCCCTCGATCAATGTCTTTTCCTCTCCTGAAAAGGTGTGCTGAAAAAAAGTCTGAACAGACACTCCAGGCACCCGAGCCAGAAGCTTCTGATCTCCCGATGATGGTTCCCCTCAGTGTTGCTGAAATTCGGCGGCTGTTTTCGTCTCATGAGCAAACCATTGCTCTCTTTTGCCTACCATCTGACATGGTCGTACTGGCGACGTGCTCATCAGGCTCTCGCGCGATTGTGCCATTATAAGCGCCGATGTGCTCTCGCTAGTCATCTACAACTGTAGGACTAGCCTGGTCGTTTTGGCGACGAGCTCATCAAGCCGTCGCGCGTCTCTGCCATTACAAACGCCGCCTGGCTTCTGTCACTCAGTTACAACTGTAGTACTAGAAGCTCACGTTTTATCCGAGGGCGTCTCGTAGCGGTAGTGCGCTACGAGACGCCCAAGCTGGTAGGCGTCCTCTACCGAAAGAAGAAAGGCCCCTGGATGTTGTGCTAGCCACAGGGATGCGGCTTCTGGAGTGCTGAAGAAATGGACCTGGTGGCAAAAGGTCCCCCGGACATCGCGGCAGACTGCTGCTCGCTCTGGGAGTACGAGGGACACTATGGCACTGGGCGGCTCGAGGTCCTTGATCCCCTCCGGCGTGACAGTCAGCCGGACCATGCCCCCGGTCACCGGACAGCGGGATGCTACCTGGGCGGCCTGCTGGAGAATGACGGGATAGACTAACGCATCCAGTGCGCACCAGGTGAACAGCGCATGCCCGTTGACCTGAAAGCAGTGGGGCGTTGGCACGAGAGACAATCCGGAGCCGACGATGTTGCCCTCGCGATCAACCTCGGTGTTGGATAACTGGTGAAGAGCAGCGGTGACCTCGTGGCGTGGCAGGTGAAGCGTCGCAGCGAGCTCTTCAGGGGCCACGGGCTGACCCCGTGCTAAGAGTCGCAGAAGTTGGAGGCAGAGTTCTCTCTGTTCACAATCAAGTCTGTCTGCGAGCGTCCTGGCGAGTTTATCCAGCTGTGCGTGTTGCATGCATCACCTCATTCAAAGCGGGACGTCTTCTCTGGCCCGTTCATCGGGTCAGCCCGCTGGCGATCTTTACCTGTTCATCTAACACGGCGTCGATATCCGCTTCGGTTGTGCGTGGGTTGGCAACCACGGCGCGTAACGCCACCAGAGGGACATCCCTGCCATAGCGGGGAATATGCACGAGGGTTCGCGAAACCAGGCTATGACCGGCCTGGCGCTGGACCTTCTGCAGGCGCTCGTTCACTTGATTGATGGCATCGTTGTCCACTTCAGTAAAGTGCTCTCTGGCCACGTGTCCCCTCCATGGTTCCGGCAGATAGCGATAGAGTAGGATATTCGTCTCTGGCTCCGCCAGCAATTCAAATTCGGACCAGGCTCGAATGGAAGAGGCCATGTACTGAGCCTTGCGTATCCCTTCATCCATCAACCATGCGTACCCCTTGCGACCGATACAGTGCAGCGCCGTGTGCAAGAAGAGCGCCATGCATGCGCGAGAACCTTCCAGCGTGCGCTTCCCCAGATCGACCGAGCGCTCTCGCAAGATATAGTGCGTTTGCTTTTCGATGATCTGCGCCAGCTGTGGATCGCGTAGCAGCACCATCCCAAGGCCGATGGGCAAGTACAGCTGTTTATGACCGTCGATGGTGACCGAATCAGCCAGCTCGATACCTGCGAGCAAGTGTCGGTGACGTTCGGAAAAGAGGAGCGGTCCCCCCCAGGCGGCATCGACATGAAAATAGGTATTCGCTGCGTGTGCGATCTCCGCCATTTCTGCAAGAGGGTCCACGACTCCAGTCGTCGTCGTTCCGGCAATGCCGACGATGGCCATGATACGCAGGTTTTTGCTCCGGCACTCGGCGATCACCCGTCGCAAGGCGTGTACATCAAGGCGGTCGTGGTCATCGGTAGGAACGTGAATCACGTGGTGCGCCCCAATACCCAGGATGTCCGCAGCCTTCTCAAACGAGTAATGCATGCATGTCGAGCCAAGGATCACCGCTCCCCTGTAGCCGTAGCACTCGAGGGCCGCAGGCAAGCCTTCCTGTTCGATGCCACGAAAGCCGTCTTTCGGTGCGAAGGAAGCGTTGCGCGCACACCAGAGGGCGGTGATATTGGCAAGCGTCCCGTCGGAGACGATGCTCCCAAGGGTGCTTCCACTCCGTTGAATATGCTGTCGATAAAAATCCTCGGGGCCATCGTACACCAATCGGTGCATCATCGCCATCGCCTGACGTTCATAGAGGCTGACAGCTTTTGATGACTCCATCTTGACCATGTTTTGATTCATGGCCGTCATGAGTTTGCTGAGGGGCCGCACGAAAGAGGGAAGCGCGGAGTTCATATGGGCAAGATAGCGTGGTGAAGCCATCCTGATGGAATGGGCAACGACATTGTCGCGCAAGGACTCGAGGTAGCTTCCAATATCACCGGGCTCGGCGGAGATGGTACTGTCAACGAATCTCTCTGCTAAAGCGGGCAGTTCAATATCGCTGCTGACGTTCGTCGCACACAAGAAATCCAGAATACATGCGGAAATGCGCGCCTCGATCTCCCCCTCAAGAGAAAGAGCCTCATCGGAGAAGGCAAAGAACCGCATCACCTGCTCTGCAGGCCTGTCCCCAGGGGGTTCGGATGGTGACCGTATTTTTTGCGAATCAAGGATATGCATTTCCCCTCCGCGTTCGTTCAGAACAGTGGAACCCTCGCCCTTCGGGTTCCGCTTACAAGGGCGTATGCCGATGGCCACCCGCTGCCGGATCTGTGCGCAGCTTTTCATCGGCATCACGCATGCAGCCTCATTTACTGTCTGGCTCGCACACGGGAGCGACAGGGGAGTCTCCTGTCAAAGAGAAGCTTCCCTGTCGCTCTTCGCCCATTACGCGCACTCACAGGTGGCTGATGTTGGAGATGAGCACTCCGTCGTGCTGCAGGTGCAACAGGCCACGGCATCTGCGGCCCCTGGAGCGAACCCCAGCCGCTGAAAGAGGCCAGGGACAGCTGGCTGGCGCTGGTCGAGCAGCACCTCTATCCTCGTGCAGCCCCACCGGGCGAAGTGCGCCATCATCGACCGTACCAGGGCCTCACCAAGACCTGACCGCTGGTGGGGAGGGAGCACTCCTAGCAGCAGGAGAGAACCCGTGTTGCCCATGACCAAGCCAAGGGCAACGCCACGATCATCGGCGACTAACCAGAGGGTGGGTGAGGCCTCGTTCAGGCTGTCCTCCTCCTGGGAGTCCACGTACTGGCCTGCCTGCTCCATGGCAAGACCCGGGGGTAGCTCATCGAAGTAAGCACCGGCCACGATCGGCAGAACGACCTTGCGAATCTCCTCTCTCCTGGACGGATCGAGTGCTCTGATGCGCTGCTCGGCGGGTGCTTGAAACGAGCGGTGATCGCCAATCTCGCGTGTCCAGCTTTCCCACACCAGAGGATCGAGGTCGAGCTCGATCAGCTCGGCAGCCCTTACAAGCGCATCCGTCACCGCCTCCATCGTCTCTCCGCTGGCGTTGAGGAAGCCCACATAGCAGCTCTGTTCGGGGAAGGGGACGATGACGTCCCCCGGACTATTCATGAAGGACGTATCCCGAATGCCCGGGACCTTCAATGCCAGATCCATCCCTCGTATTGCCAGTAGCCGCCCCTCTTTCGGGATGGGAAGCATCATGCTCCCCACTGCCACTGGCCTCTGCCGAGGTACGGGGACCTCCTCACCGAGTGCTGACCGCAGGATGTAGGAGTGAATGTCCTCGCCAAGTGCATAGCCTAAGGAACGCGAGCAGGAGCCGCCGATGAGGCGAGCCCCGATTTCGAGCACGAACGGACCCGCGCTCGACAGCCTCAGTTCACAATGGGCGGGCCCATGGCGTAGTCCGAGGGCCACCACTGCACGCACGGCGAGATTTTCAATCTCCAGACGCCACTCGGTCGGCAGACGTGTCGGCGTCACGTAGATCGTCTCCTCGAAAAAGGGGCCGTGCAATGGCTGGGGCTTCTCGAACAGGCAGAGCACGTGTGGTGTACCATCCCGCACGAGGAGTTCCACCGAGACTTCGGAGCCGTCGAGGTAGTGCTCCACCAGCTGCTGGGCATTGGATCGGCCTCCCGTGTCGAGACCGTACTCACGCACGATCCGCCGCACTCGCCGGTAGGCGGTGCGCAGCTCCTGCTCGCTGTCCGCGCGAATGACCCCCTGGCTGGCCGACCCGCGTAGCGGCTTGACCACGACGGGATAGCCCGTGCGGCTGGCCCATGCGACGGCATCGTCCTCGTCTGCTGCCAGCGTGTACGGGGCGATGGGGATGTTCGCGGCCGCAAAGCGCTCTTTCATCAGCACCTTGTCGCGGGCCGCATCAGCCACCTCCACCGGGTTTCCTGGAAGCCCAAGGTCGGCCGCGATGCGTGCCGCCGCTGGCACGGTCGGGTCGCCATAGCCCACCACCGCATGGATGGGGTGAACACGATGGAAGGCCCTGGCAAGTGCCACGACCTCATCTGCGCGGTTCAGGTCCACGCGTGCGCTCTCGTCGGCCAGATCCGGCATGCAGCACGCCTGTTTCGCGCCCAGCACGACCGTCCGGTAGCCAAGCTCCCTGGCGGCAAGCAGTGCATCGCGAGGCACGCAGGACTGGTAGCCAAAGAGGAAGAGGATCTGGCGCTTCATGCAGGGAACCTCGCTTTGTGCTCTTCGTAGAACGTGCGCAACTGCCTGTTCGCTTCCATCGTCGACCCGAGGGAATCCAGGAACTCCTCGACCTTGTTCCCTGGAAGCACTCCGAGCAGGTGATCCTCGTGGATACCAGTGAAGGTGCGCATGCCCGCGCAGCCAAAGGAAAGAGTGGCCCGCGAGTTGCCAAAGGCAACTGGCAGTGCCGCGCATGCCGGGCGGCCCAACACGGCAGCCGGAGAAGTCTCCGTCTAACTGCAAGACCGCACCGTTTCGCTAAAGAGCATTCCCTGCTGAGGAGTTAACCAGAGCAGGACCAGGTCGGGTTCGATTGGGAACTCTTTGAGCGGTCCATAGACAATACCGGTCTTATTTTTCTGAACGGTGGGGATCTTTTCTGGTTCGTCTGCTGCGAGATAGCCGCACCCTACCATCATCTGAGCCAGTCCCATCAGTTCTTGCTGCACCGCCTGCGTCATGGGAAAGCCCATGGTCATGACACCAATAGGACAGTTAGCGTGCTGCTCTGCTGACGCGTAGAAGACCCGCGACTCCGCCTTCCGCCAAAAAGCACAGGCAGATGGAACTGCCTGGTCGTAGGTCTGCACTCCAGGTGGAATCGCCTCAGCTAAGGTGAGAGCGATGGGTGAAATGTCGAGTCCAAGCTGTGAGGACAGTCCCTCTGCCGCTTTGCCGTAGTCCATCAAGCATCCTGCCTTTCTCATACTGTATTCTACCATGTTCAGCTGCGGCGAACGTTCTGCTCACCGCCTGCATGTCGCGAGACGTGACTGGATAGCGCGAGCCGGATGGGCGGAGAACCCGAAGGTACACCGGGCCGATTTCCAGGCTCGCATGTGAGTGCTTCGGTATGCCTCGAATCTCGCATGCGCGTTCAGAATCTAGCGCTGTATTGGTCTCGTTGGGCAACCGGATTCGCTCGCGCATCAGTACCGCTGCTCAGCGGCGAGACCGGCAACGCGAACACGTTGTCCTACGTGGGCCGACACATGCACACACACTCCCCTCCACCATACACTTGGACTACATCCACGATGCAATCCTTAAATCAGTTCAGAAGCAAACTGCCCCTCAGTAGGCTCCGCTCAGCAGAACCAGGGTTCGCTGACGTGAGGAATGGATGTCCGTGAAGGGCCCGGGGAAGACCCCACGAGCTGTAACCCGGCCTGCTCGGTCGCTTCGAACGCCTCAAGACAGGAGGCGAGGGCAAGCTGCCACACGTTGCCAAAGATCGCGCGCCGGCTCTCATCGTGCGCCTGGCTCTCCTTCACCGTGGCGAGCACATCCGCGTACAACTGATCGACGCGGGGATCCGGGTGGCTCCACGGATACGCCAGGGCCTCTTCGTCAAATTCCCCGATCAGGTCCCGCGTGGTTTGCAACTCAAGCAGTCGCGAACCAGCAGGAATGAGCAGCCGAATAGCGTACTGGACGGGAGCGATATTCTCGACCAGATTGAGATCATAAAACAGCTTGAGTAAATCCAGATAGCCCTGCAGCGTGGTCCACGGCGTAAACGTGACAAAGGTCGGATTGAGCGCCAACCCGACCTCGCGGAATAGCGAGACCACCTGGATGAATTCCTCTCGTGTGTGGAGCTTATCAAAAATCTCGAGGATATGGTTGTCGACGGACTCCACAGCGCTGGTGACAAACAGGCACCCGTTCTCACGCAGGGTGGGCACATGCTGGGCATGTTTGACGAGATGTTCGATCTTAATGGTGACGTCGTACGTCAGGTCCGGAAAGTGCTGATGGAGGGCCTTGATGATTCGCAGCGCATGGGTGGGTCCGTTGAAAAAGTCGGGGTCGCCAAACGTAATATGCTGCGCGCCTGCCTCGACCTGCTGTCGGATATCCTCCAACACCACATCCGGCTGGATGATGCGGAACCTGCCACCGTAGACGGGCACAATGGGGCAGTGCCGACACAGATGTTTACAGCCACGGGTGGCTTCCGTATACCCGGCAATGCGCTGTTCCCCATTTCCGAGATTCACATGGGCGTAGCGACGCAAATCCGGCAGCTCGCTGCGGTCCGGGACCAGAAAGTGCTGTCGGGCGAGTGAAATCGTCGGGGTCGGTTGTGGACGAGGCTCCACGCCCTCTTGCTCCTCGGAAAGCCGCACGACCAGGGCGACCAGTCCTTCCTCAAATTCCCCACCGAGAATGGTCTGGGCACCGAGCTTGCGCAAAAAGCCCTCATTCACAGGTGCGTACAGTCCGTAGAAACACAGATGTGCGCGCGGATTCAAGCGCTTGATCCGCTCGATGATCGTCACAGCAATGCGGGTGGCCGTGTGCATGGGGACATAGAAGGCCACGAGATCGGCAGCGGCAATCGATTCGTCTTCCAGATGCTGCACCGCCAGATCCTGACAGGTCACCGAGGCACCCGCCGCTTTCAGCCAAGCAACGGGGGAGGCCAGTCCGAACGGCTGACGCCCTAATTCATAGGTGGAAATAAGCACAACCTTTATCATATTCAGTTCACTTCTACCTGGATGTCCTTCTGTTTGCAATAAACGCGCTACGTGTTCGCAACAGCAGCAGATGATGCGCTTTCTCTAGCACGTCTTGCACCAGGTGATGCGTCCTCGGTGGGTTTGATCGCTCGTATCAGGGTGCTGGCGAAGCGACTGACGACCCGTGCTGCGAGGTGACTACCCAGCTGCGTGGCCCAATTCGGGCGCGATGACCCCAGGTCGGCGATGCTGTGGCGGCGCAGGATCTCCAGGTCAATCGCGGTGAAGCCTGCGGCCGCCAATGTAGTCCGGTACTCCTCGTCGGTGGGGGCACCGCTCGTGCATCCGACCCAGGAGGAGAGTTTACGCCGCAAGTCCGCGCTATCTGGCAACTGGGCTGGCAATCCACCATGGATCACGATATCGCAAGCGGCGAAGCGTCCTGAGGGCTTGAGCACACGAAAGGCCTCGCGCAACACCGGGGCCTTCTCGTCGATCAGGCTGATCACGGCATTGGAGATGATCACGTCAACACTGCTGTCCGGCAAGGGGATGGCCGCAACGTCGCCGTGCAGAAAGGTCACGTTGCGCACACCGCTCTCGGTGGCAGTTCGTCGAGCCAGTTCCAGCATCGCCTCCGATAGGTCGAGGCCATAGACAACACCGGACAGACCGACGCGCCGTGCCGCGAGAAGCACATCAATACCGCCTCCACAGCCCAGGTCGAGCACCACCTCACCCTCATGCAGTTCGACCAGCGTGGCAGGATTGCCACATCCCAGTGCCGCCTGCACCACCTGGGATGGCAGCCCTTCCAGTTCGGCTGTCGAGTACAGATTCGGTGAAATACAGCCGCTCATCTCGCTGCTGCAGCAGTTGCTGCCACAGCAGTTGGACGTTTTTCCTGCCAGGATGTCTGTTGCAAGCTGGTCATAGCAGGTTGACTGTGCGTCCGCTGTGGATTGGTCCTTCTGTGGCACCATAGCTGTCTCCTCTATACAGGCGAGCGCACTTCTACTCGCTATAATGGAGAGCGTATCCCGTGAAGAGCCGACATCCGCCGAGAAACCTGGCGGCAAAAATGGCTGCCGACCTGGCTTCGCCGCGCTCTTGAAGAGAACTGTTGACCGCCGCCCTCACACATAAGAGGCATGCACCGGAAGAACATAGAGAGCTCCGCTTCCAGAGAAAGTATAGACAGTATATTGATGATTGTCAATACGCGTACACACAGTGGCACTTTTATGCTAGAGATAATAATGACTGACTGGAGCGATTCTTTCATGCGAGAGACGTAGTATTGGGGGAGATTGATATCTTTGGCGGTGGGATAGGTGCCATCCGAAGAATGGGTCTGTCCTACAGGAGAGCACGTGCCGCGCTGTCGTTGGAAACACCGTCTCTTCTGAGAGGAAAGCGGAGTGCTCCCAAAAATAGGGCAATGGCTCCTTTCCCTTCTCAGGCTATCGCCGTACCCGGCGTCGTCCCGTACAGAGATGTGAAACCCATGGTTTTCTGTAGAGGATGAACGAGCGCCATACGTCTTTGCACCTCGTTTTTAGGAAAGAGCAGACAGCTAGGTGAGGGTTTGAGGTTGATGGATGGCCTCGAGTACTGCCTGTATGGCTGTGAGTTGTTCGCACTCTACATAGTAGTAGACCCACAGTCCCCGCTTGTTGTATCCGACCAGATCGGCATCGCGCAGTATTTTGAGATGGTGCGAAATCGTGGGCTGCCGGGGACGCTGTCCCGTTTGAGTATCGGGAAGGCCAACGATCCCTTCAAGGTCACAGACACAGACCTGCCTCGTCTGTTGGCAGAGGACATCGAGGATTTGCAGCCGCGTTGGGTCCGCCAGTGCTTTCAGGAGGTGTGCAGTAGCTTGAGCCTCTGCATCTGGTAACCGTGGTATCAGCGTATTACAATCACAACAGGTGCAATCTTCCGGATGCTCCGGCTCTCTAATCATAGCATCAAGTGTCGTCATAGTTCTGCTCTTTGTCTCTCTTGTGCCTGGCATACTTCCCTGTTGTTGGCCTATAGATCGCCGAGCTTGACCTTCTGTTGGAAAGAAACAAGCTTTCAGATAGACGCGAACCAGGCACGGTTGCAGCTCTTCTGGTGGCGACGTGACGAAACGCCCTTCCAGAGAGCACAAATGATCTCTGTATAGTGTAGCAGATTGCTGGCAGTTCCTCAACCCATCTCTGACCAGCAGACAAGGCTTTGCACAAAGAACTCATTCGAGTCAGTGCAAGCCAGTTATGGGCAGTATCCCTATTCGTGTAGCCGCCGACCGGCAACCCTCCTGATAGAAGAAAGTCATGCCGCCAAAAAGCACTCAATAACTTTGCCATATAGCGGCCCTTTGACAGAGGGCGGGAATTAAACATAGGTTCAAATACTCTTTGCGAAGCCGATGTGCACGATAGCAGAACAAGAAGTGTGCCACTTCTCCCGTCTTGCCATCAATCATCTGCGGTTGTTCAGGATGTACCTTTTCCCAAGCCAGAATAGCCTCGCCAACGAGTGCGTCAACTGGCTTGGGAAAAGGCATGCCCTGTTTTATGCACCGGAATATCGAGCAGACACACCGTTTTTGCTTCTGCTTGTGTTTTCCCTTCTGGGATGATGGCTTGCATACGAACGCACCCAGTGCGCAGTCGGACAATTTCATTACTACGCAGTCCTCCAAAGAGCCAGAGGAGCGTGAGCGCACGCATACTTGATGGCCCATTTCCAACGTTCGTGCTACCAGGGGCAAGATAGCAATATTGCTAAACGCTCCATTTATATCTTGTCCCTGGTCTTTCACCGAGAAGCAGCGACCTTTATCCTGCCTGCTCAATTGCTAAACGCTCCGTCATATCAAGACGAATGACGCCGTAAGGGTTGACGTTGCTATAGATCAGCGGTGTGAGCCCCCGCAAATCGTCCTTTGTCATTTTGTTCGCCCAGGCTGGCTCTGCCAAAAGTTTTTGAATGAGGAGCGTCTGAATGTAGGTCGCTGCTTCTCGACGACCAGCTCACGCCACATGGGACGTACCACCCCTTCGATCGGCACCTCTTCTTCAGCAGGATAGTACATGGCAGGGCTGCCCATGGAGCGTTTGATGAGTGCCAATGCCTGCACAACTGGACGATGAACCTCATTATTCGAGCGAATATCGAGCATAGTGACGAGAAGGGGGACGATCCGCCGATAGTGGTTGCGGTAGGAGGCACGCATCCGGGTATGCACTTGCTCCCGATACGCATGGCCTTTGGCCTTGTATTCTTTCACAATGTCTGTGAGCTTTTGCGGGCTTGCCACTGGATAGATGACATCGCGGACGGTCTCTTCTGGTTTCATCAGAGCCGCTTCCGCGACCTCGTAGAGAATCCGTTCTTTCCCTTCCACCCGTCGAATTTCTTCCACGAGCTCCTTGGTGACATGCTTCTCAGCTTTCGCTCCGATCTTATGGACAATCAGCAGCAGCAAGTCAATCAATCCGTCGATGATCTCCCGTCGGCGTTGCCAGCAAAAGGCGGCAAGCAAGGTAGAGCGTACCTCCTCAGGATGGCGGCGCAGTTCACGTGGGGGTTCAGCAGCGGCACGCTGCCGATAGAGCGAGAGGACTTTCGGTGAGAGCGCGCTGAACAGGTCGGTCGGCAACGCAAAGTGATCCAAGAGGCGCAATTTGGCGACCTCCTTCATGACACTCTCTAAGCCAACTGGGCCGGGATTAATTTTGAGATCATGCAGTCCGATCTCTGCGTAGACCGCTGGTGGCGTTTCTCCTTCCTCCTCGTCTTCGGAGGTATCGGTATCAGCCGCCGTTATGCTGCGGGCAAGAAGCGCGTCGAATCGCTCGCGAGTCACCTGGGGAAGCTTTTGGAAGGTCTCGGCGAAGAGGGTTTGTTCATAGGTATGGCAGGCTGAACGGATGAGTCGTTCAATGCGATTATTCCTGGGTGGCTCGACCTGTTGCTCGCGAAAGCGTATGATCACCAGTTCTTCAATGTCCCAAGTGCGTTTCATCGTGGTGCCTGTCTCCATTTCTGTCAGTGCTGGGGTAGGTCTTTGCTAGCCCCACTCTACTGAACTGACACGTTGCCCGAAATGCCATTCCCGGGCCTGTTGAAAGGACTTTTACACTACTTTGCGGTATATAGCAGCTTCGCTACTTCTAGCCCTTGTACCTGTGTCATATGAGGTTAAAAATCCCTTCATTGAAATGTATTGACCGAAATGGTCAGAATGGCCGCAGGGGGCAAGGATGACCCTTGCGGTCATCCTTGGGGTGGGGGTATGGGTATGGGTATGGTCAGCTCTCGCATATGTCCCTTCTACCATTCATAGTCGGTCATCTCCCAATACTCCCATCCCCACACGAACATACACACCTGAAACACTTGAAACACTTGAAACACCTGAACCAGTGAGCCTCTTCGACTCAAACTTGTCTGATACAAGTGAAACATCTGAAATATCTCAACAACCCTGAAGTTCGCGCCTATGCGGCTTGCCCTTCCCATTGTCTAAACGAACCTGATTGTCTAAGCAAGAGGATCTTGCTGCTAGATTCCGGTTCCCGCTGTCTGCGTAGCAATAGATGTATGGTCGCAACTGCCCGTGTTGGTCGTCGAGGTCGTACAGCTAGTAGAAGCAGGTGGATCATTCGGATCGTTAGTGTACTGGTCATCGCTGTAGACACAGGAAATTCCACCATCGCAGACACCACCGAAGTGAACGATGGGAGTAGGTTGGACCTGAGTAAAGGTACTGCCCGACTTCGTCGCACTCACGTTCTGCGCCATCAAGACATACCATGCCGCGCTTGATGGATAGCTGTCAGGAGGGGTCGTGCCATCGTAATACGAGGTCCCATAATAGACGATATCGATGTGTCCAGCACGGTTGGCAACGCTCCAGGGGAAGATGGCCGTGTTTGCTGGCGCTTTGTTCACCTGAACTGGTGCCGACCACGACGTGCCATGATTGGTCGAGTAGCTATAGGACACATTATGGTTGTCAGAGTAGACGGAATAAACGTTGCCTGCCTTGTCGATGCTCACGTTCACGAATTGGTGCCCGTAGCTCACATTCCTGTTCGGGTTGTCATACACTACTTGATCAGTAAAGTGTTTGCCCCCATCAGTGGAAACAGCCATGTAGACAACGTGGGTGTTGCATGGGCCAGTAGTAGGGATTGCACAATTTTGCACATCACCGCTATCAATGCCGCTGAAGGTCTGGTAGATGTAGTGGTTGTTTGGATCGATCATCTGGTTCCCAATTGCGTTGCCACCAACTGCATTGAGGAGATAGAGATGAAAAGCTGTTATTGCCGAACTTCTTCTGGTAGTTCATACCAGCGCATGCGCTCTCCAACGACTGCTCGCGCCTTCCATCCCAACGATTTCGGTCGTCCCTGTAGAGCAGTGAGCAGCGCATCAATGCGCTGAGGAATATACGAGGGAAAGTTCTGCTCGATAGCAAACGCCTGCGTTTTTTGCAAATTTAACTCAAGTGTTTTTTGTAGCCCCCAGTTATTGGAAGTCAATCCCGCGATGTAGTTCGCATCGATGCCCTGCTCGTTACGCTCAACTTCATAATCATAAAACAGGGCGACCGCGTCGATAAGGTCTTTCTCGTTTATCTCAACAATCTGCAATTTTGTCAACAGGAGATCAGAGGGCGATAACGTACGTTTGTCCAGCAGGAGGCGTGACCGGAAGTCAAGCGTATGGCACATCTGCATGCGATCTATAAAGATGTCGATCTGCCGCTCGTGCTGCTCATCCCAAAAGAGCAGACGTGTATTGCCATGGAGCGCGTTAAATGTTTTGCTTCCCTCATAGCCAAGCCTTGTGAATAGCGCCTTCGTTTTTGCTCCCCACCCGGAAAGGGTGACGAAATCCATATCTTTATAGCTACGCCGTAGCCGCTCATGCGTCATGGCACCTTGGCATTGCAAAAAAATCGCAAGCCCACCCAGTAAGCGAAGTGGAATGCCCTCTGTATTGGCCGCGTCGATAATACGAGTTGCTTCCTCGGTAATATCTGCGCCAGGACCCGTTGGACCCGCTGAGCCCGTATCACTCATCCTACTATTGCCTATGCGACGTGAAAACTTGCTCAGTCACGCTGAGGGGATGTATGGCAAAACGTCGCTATTCCTTTCTGTCTGTGAAATTATAAAACAAAACAGCGCAGATTTGCTCACTCATTATATTCACGTAACGCACATATGTGTGGAAAAGAGCCTCGGCTATGCTTCATATACTACGGTGAGCGCATCGCCATTGAGCCAAATCACTGCGGGATGGCGCCCGGAATCAGATAGTCCTGTCTCTGGGAGAGGCAAGTTCCGGCGGTCTCCCTCGACCTTCAGCAATTTGCCCGAGGCGCGGCTTTGCGGCTGCGATGTAGTCACGCGTCTGCAAAACCATTGATTGATCCAGGCGTGCCGCGTTGAAGTAGATCTCATCGTTCTCAAGCAGTGATGGGTCGACGACCAGCTCCAGTTCTTGATTGAAGGAGAATGGCAAGATCGTGCCTGCAACGCTGCCCGCGAGTCGTTCGGCGATATCTGGTGAGGCAAATGCGACGTAGGTACCTCCCATCAGCGCCTTGACGGCAGATAAATCCACCTTCGTATCGCCAGGGACGACTGCGATGATTTACCTGGTGACCTTCTTTCCAATCTTCACCATCAGCACGATGCACTTCGCCGCCTGCGAAAGCGCGTTCCCACGCATCGGGCTGACAAGCTCAGTGCGTCCCTCGGGAGCATGGTCGATCAGCCGGTACGGCATCTCGTGCTGGGCAAGAAATGCAATAAGTTGCTCGTACGTATCTTCTTGATTCATACCTTCCCTCTTAAGCAATCTGACTTAAATCAGCATTTCCCCCGCACACTACTACACCGACCTGCTCACCGGGCGTGGGCTGGTACGCTCCACTCAGCAGTGCAGCGGTGGCGGTCGCTCCTCCAGGCTCTGCTACGATCCGTAATTCGTTCCATAACGCGCGTTGCGCGGCCCGGATACTATCATCCCTGACGAAAATCACGCGGTTCACATAGCGTTTTGCAAGCGCGAACCCTTCTATTCCCACCCGCCTTGCCCCTAAAGAATCAGCTGCGATACCGGCTACTTCGACGTCGATAGGCTCACCTGCTTTGAGCGCGGCTGCCAGGGTCGGCGCTGATTCCGGTTCCACGCCTATGACGCGCACCTTTCCTGCAAACCAGGCTGCAATTCCCGCAATCAGTCCTCCTCCGCCCACTGCTACTAGCACAGTATCCAGTTCTGGCGCTTGTTGAGCAAATTCGTATCCAACGGTTCCCTGACCGGCTACGATTTCTGGTTGATCGTAGGCATGCACTACCAGTGCTCCTGTCTGAGCGGCCCGCGTTTGACTTGCCAGCAGAGCCTCGGCATAGGTGGCTCCCACGAGGTTCACCTGCGCACCGTAGTTGCGTAGACGTTCCACTTTCACAGGGGGACACACTTCCGGTACAAAAATTTCTGCTCGATGTCCCAACTGCTGTGCAACATACGCAACGGCTACACCATGATTGCCTCCTGATGCTGCGATGACTCCGGCTAGTGGCGCCCGATGACTCAGGATGCGATTGAAGGCTCCTCGCGGCTTAAAGGAACCGGTATGCTGGAGTTGTTCGAGCTTGAGTACCACGTGCGCATCTATGCCCCAGGCACCGTCCTCCAGGTGCACAATCGGCGTCATACGTACATAGCCAGCTATTCGCTCGTGAGCTTCTTCAATAGCATCATGCATATGCCTTCCCCCTTATTCAGGCGGTAGCTCGCGATAGATAAGATCGAGGTTGATACCCTGCGTCGACCGGACGGCCCGGGCAATAAAGTAAATCAATAAGCCCAGTACCACCAGGGCTCCCATGAAGGCGAAACCCTGCCAGGGAATAATGCCAAGCTGCGGGTAGCTGAGAACGATATAGGCCAGCCCGAGCATAACAGCAATGGAGAGGATCGCGACAATCACCAGTACTGGAATGCCTAGCAAGGAGATGTTTGCAGGAGAATTCCTGTACAACTCTGGACGACGGAATGGAAAAGCGATCGCCGCGACACTCACTGTCAGAATGGTGACAACGCCGGCCAGTACTCCCAGAGAGAGCAGCGTGAAGAACGAGGTAGAGAGTACCGACCACGTCAGGATGGCAAGGACAATGAGCGAGGCCGTGAGAATTGCCGGTATAGGCGCGTGCGTGCGCTCGCTCACCTCAGAAAGCTTGCTGGGGAGGATACGATCAAATGCCCAGGCAAAGATCGTGCGCACAGGCATGAACGTGTTGGGGAACATTGCGGGCAGATTCCAAAAGAGAAAGCTAACGGCGATGAGCAAGGAAAAGATCGGGTTGTTCGCGGCAATACTCGCCATTAAGTTGTAGTAGGGCTGTACAGGCAACGTGTATCCAGTTGTGCTGGTGATGGCATTGATACTGGCGATGAACTGCTCTCCGGCGCTGCGGTACAGCAGCAGAACGCCGATGACCATAAAGAGCGTGTCCCACACCAGTGCACCAATCATCACGGATAATTGGCGTCGTAGATTGCCAGCAGATTTGAGTTCTCCGGCTATGTACACCGACCACCAGTTCCACATCATAAAGGTCATGATAATGGCAACAACCGGCAGCGTCGCAGCAAAGGGATGATTACCTGTGAAGGCGAAGCCCGTCTTGGCGGCAGCATCCTGGATCGCCTGATAGGAGTTTGCGCTGTGTGTGAATGGTTGCGCGAAGGCATTGAAATGTGCGGTAAAGTCTGCGCGCGAAGCAATTAGCAGGGCGACAAAGGCGAGAAACGTACCAACGCTGGCAATGATCCAGCATACATTCTGGACACGGAAGGATGCCTTTGTGCCGGATGACATGGTTACAGCAAGAATGATAATGAGCGCTAAGCCAAGACCGAATGTCCACCACTGGCCGGTCGCATCAGTGCCGCTGACCGCGTTACCTGCATTGATCAAGCTGCTGTTGCTGGTAACAGCGCCCAGCACCGCCAACGTTGGACCAACTGCCAGTACAGCGAAGGAGCGCGCCCAAAAAGCCGCGCCAATCAAGGCCGAGATGGCGGCTGAAAAATTACTGAACACGGCGACTGATGGGTGCAGGATACGGCTGATCCATACATAGTCGCCGCCTGTCCTCGGCATGGCCGAAGCCATCATAGACATCATAATGCAGACTGGAATGTTGACGGCAAAGGCGATCAGCAGGGCAGTCACTATGTCGGCCCCGGGAAAAGCGCCAAGTGCATAGAAGATACCGAATGCGAGTGTAGCTCCCACTGGAGCGGAGAAAACTGCGTTGAAGATGATCGCGTCGAGGGCAGACGCTTCGCGTACAAGACCTGATGATTTCCGAACAAATACAGAAGAAGTTTGCCTTGACATCCTGTCCTCCTTTGTTTGTCTGTACCATGCCACCATGCTTGACAATGGTAAAATTATTAGCTAGAGTATACAGTATACAACATAACTTAGTCAATAAAATGTGAAAAAATATGTTCGTTCTTGTGAATTAGTCTCGGAGTGGGTAAGAGGACGCCGTATGCTTGCGAATGAACGCAGAAGATTAATTCTAGAGCGCGTTGCTGAACATCAATCGATTGAGGCCCAGACACTGGCAGATGAGCTTGATGTTTCAGTAATGACAATTCGCCGCGATATCAAACGTCTCGAGCAAGACGGATTCTTGCGCCAGACGTACGGTGGCGCTACCGTACACATCACTAAAAGTGTGGAGTTGGGCTTCAATAGCCGGGCCTTGCAGTGCTCCGCACAAAAACGCTTGATCGGAACAAACGCTGCCAGGGTGATTGAACCGGGACAGACCCTCTTTTTAGGAGAGGGAACAACAACCGCACAGTTTGCGCAGTTCTTGCCTCCTCATCCTCACCTTCATGTGATAACCACATCGCTTTCACACGCGAGTCTGCTCTGTTCGCGCAATATTTCTGTGATTGTGGTCGGAGGCAAGTTGCATGCCGATGAACTGACCATGACAGGTTCAATTGCTGAGGCAACGCTTCATCGCTTTTACGCCGATGTCTGTGTCCTGGGAGCAGCAGGAGTTGACCCGGTTGTTGGCATAACAGAATCGAATTATGAAGCCGCGGCCATTCACCGCTTAATGATGGAACGCGCGCGCCATGTGATGGTACTCGCCGACCATAGCAAATTGGGCTTCAAGGCGTCGGCAGTCGTGGCTCCGCTGCAGATGGTACACACATTGATGACCGATGATGACGTATCTGAAGAGATGTTAGCGCAGTTGCAGGACTGCGGTCTGCATGTCTCGCTTGCAGGCAGTCAACGCCAGCAGGCGTAGAAGGTTAAGGTTATAAGGCTATAGGGTATGGGTGCAACAAGAATCTACTATGCGAGCGACGTGCACGGTTCAAACCGCTGTTTCCGTAAGTTCCTGAACGCGGCGAAGTTCTACCAGGCAAATGTGCTCGTAATGGGTGGCGACATTCTTGGTAAGGCGATTGTCTTCCTGGAAGAAGCGAGTCATGGCGGCTATGTCACCGAAGAGCATGGACGCCAGGTCAGATTCACGACGGAGTCCGAACTACAGGCTTTCGAGCAGCGTGCCAGCGATAAGGGTCTCTATCCCTATCGCTGCCGCCAGGGAGAGCCACAGGAGCTGCGCGACGCAGGAGAGATCGAACCTCTTTTTGAGCGATTGATGAAAGCGCGGCTCCTTGAATGGCTAGCCCTGGCTGACGAACGGCTGCAGGATACAGAAGTGCGCTGCTATATGATGGGAGGAAATGACGATCCACCATCTGTGCTGGATGTATTGGCAGATGCTGGCAGATACCGCCTGGTACGCAATCCAGAGGAGTCGGTTGTCCTGCTTGATGAGACGTGTGAGATGATCAGCTGTGGCTGGTCGAATCCCACTCCCTGGCATACGCCCAGAGAGTGCAGCGAAGAGGAGCTGGAGAGGCGCATTGCGAAGTTAATGGCACAGGTCAAACATCCCGAGTCGGCTGTGCTGAACCTGCATGTTCCTCCTTTTCAGAGTGGCCTGGATGACGCGCCAGAACTTGATGCGTCATTGAAGGTGCAAGCCAGCCTGGGACAGACGCGCTTCAAACCTGTCGGATCGACGGCCGTGCGTGCAGCGATTGAACGCTACCAACCACTGCTGGGATTGCACGGACATGTTCATGAAGCGCATGCAACGTGCAAAATAGGCAGAACCGTGTGCATCAATCCCGGCAGCGACTACAGCGAAGGCATATTGCATGGTGTACTAGTCACGCTGAATAAAGGCAGACTCAAAGGTTACCAGATGGTAAGTGGTTGATGAGCGGTTGAAAAGCGGCTGAAAGGAAGGACAACATGGCACGTCTGCATCTTGGCATCAATATCTGCTTCGCCGTAAAGCGCTGGCCGGAACCGCGGCAGTGGTTGAGCATTGTGAAAGAGGAACTTGGTCTGGATTGCTGTCAATTCAGCCTGGACCTCGTGGATCCCATGCTTGACGAAAACGCGGTGGGAGCCTATGCCGATGCCGTGAAAAAATGTGCAGCAGAAAACAACATAGTTGTGCACAGCACCTTCACTGGCCTTGCCGCGTATTCATGGAGCATGTTACTGCATCCAGATGAAGCCATGCGAACGGCTGCCATGCACTGGTATGAGCGCGCGATTGATTTTACCGCGCGACTTGGCGCTCTAGGAACGGGTGGTCACCTTGGAGGATTAAGCGTGCGAGATGCAATGGATAAGGTACGCAAGGATGTGCTGATCCAGGAGATGATGGCACGATTGCAATCTCTTGCTCAATATGCGGCTCAAAGAGGGCTACAATTCCTCTTGTTCGAGAACATGGCGGTAACGCGGGAATGGGGACATAGCATCGAGGAGGCACAAACACTCACCAATCTCGTTGTTCAAGCAGGTGTGCCGCTTATCCTCTGCATCGACGTTGGGCATCCCTGCGCTCTGCATACTGGAACGCCGAGTGATGACTATCTCACCTGGCTCACTCAGCCCTGGCCGCATACACCTGTGGTACACTTGCAGCAGACTGATGCTACTGGTGATCATCACTGGCCCTTCACCGCCGAGTATAATGGCATGGGCAAAGTTCAGGCTGCGAGCGTGCTGAATGCTATACAATCATGGCCGGGTGACGCTGATGTCTACCTGTTCCTCGAGCCGATCCATCCTTTCGAGGCCGATGATGCCCTGGTGTTACGCGACCTGCGCGAGAGCGTGCAGTACTGGCAAAAGGCTATGCATATGTAAGTGGATAGAAATTCATTAACTGGGAGTTGCATTATGTCCAATGGTTCCGCTGATCATCGTTCTATTCTGGAAGTGCTTTTTGGACGGCCCAAGCCAGTGATCGCGATGATGCACTTGCCGCCCCTGCCAGGTCGTCCACTCTACGATAGCCACAAAGGTATGAAGGCCATTGTCGAAGCACTACGCCGCGACCTGGATATTTTACAAGGGAGCGGCATCGATGGACTGCTATTCTGTAATGAAGGTGATCGTCCCTACCCGCTGCGTACCGACCGAGCACCCATTGCCGCCATGGCGGCTGCTATCGGTGAATTGCGTCCGCATATCGGGCTGCCGTATGGCGTTGACTTACTCTGGGATCCAATGGCAGCTCTAGCAGTAGCAAGCGCCGTCCGCGCTAGCTTTGTGCGAGAAGTCTTCACCGGCGTTTACGATAGCGATATGGGACTCTGGCAGCCTGATGCCGCTGCCGCCCTGGATTATCGCCGTCAACTATCTTCCGAGCATGTGCGCCTGTTCTTTAACATCGAGCCAGAATTCGCTCGTCCCATCGCCCAACGTTCAATCGGAGCGCTCGCGCGCAGCGTCGTAGTCTCCTCCCTTGCCGACGCCATTCTTATTTCAGGTGCAATGGCTGGCGATGAAGCTGACCTCAGTCATATTAGCGAAGCCAGAGCAGCTGTCCCCAACATGCCCGTACTAGCGAATACCGGCGTGCGCATAGAAACAGTACGTGCGACGCTGGCTATTGCTGATGGCGTGATTGTCGGTACCGGTCTCAAACACGATGGTTACACCTGGAATCCCGTCGATCCAGAGCGCGTGCGACGTTTTATGGACGAAGTGCGCGCGGCACGCGAACAGAGTGAGGAGTAAAGGAGTAAGCAATGGCTGTTCGCTACGTGCTTGGCATCGATGTAGGCACAACCGCGCTTAAAGCTGTTGCGCTGGACCGCGAGCGTGGCGTTGTTGCGCAGGTGGAGCGAGATCACAAATTGCTCTCGGCTCATGCCGGTTGGGCCGAGGAAGACCCTGAGCAATGGTGGAAGACAACGCGTGATGCGATACGGACATTACTCACTGCTGTTCCTCCCGAGGAGATAGCAGCGATAGGCGTTTCAGGTATGGTGCCTGCGATGGTTCTGCTCGATGCCTCCGGTCATCCGCTGCGACCGAGTATCCAGCAAAATGACGCACGCAGCATTGTTGAAGTCAAGGAATTGCAAGCTGCTGTTGATCTCCACGAATTTTTTACCATCACCGGCGGCATGCCTAATCAGCAGAATATCGATCCGCGCTGGCGCTGGCTCAGGCAGCACGAGCCAGATATCGTGGCACGCACGGCGTATCTGTGCGGTTCCTATGATTTTATTGTGTACCGCCTGACAGGTCAGATCTCTTTAGAGGAAAACTGGGCCGCGGAGAGTGGACTCTACGATATCCGCCAGCACTGCTGGCATACACCCTACCTGGAACATGCCGGTATCGATGCCGCAATTTTACCACCCGTACGACAGCCAACTGAAATCGTTGGTGGTATCAGTGAGGCCGTTGCCGGACAGACTGGATTGCGAGTGGGTACTCCCGTGATAGCTGGTAGCGCTGATCACGTGGCGGCTGGCCTCGCCTCCGGACTGGTCCAGCATGGCGATGTTCTCCTGAAGTTTGGGGGAGCCGGAGACCTGCTCTATTGTGCGGACCGCCCCGAGCCTGATCCACATTTCTACTTCGACTATCACGATATTCCGGGTCTCACGCTCATCAGCGGCTGCATGGCAACGAGTGGTTCATTAGTGAAATGGTTTGCCCATGAACTGGCCGCGGGAGTCCCATTGGCTGCTCTGGATGCCGAAGCTGAGCAAGTACCACCTGGCGCAGGAGGAATCATCGCGCTGCCCTACTTTCTTGGTGAAAAGACGCCCATCTTTGATCCGTCCGCGCGGGGTGTCTTTGCCGGTGTGATGTTGCATCACACCAGGGCGCATCTCTACCGCGCGATACTTGAGGCAGTCTGCTACGGCTTTGCGCATCATCTGCTCTTGTTGCGTGAGGCAAATAGACCTATCCGGCGTATCTGTGCAGCCGATGGTGGCAGTCGCAGTCGGCTCTGGATGCAGATCGCGTCAGATGTAGTTGACCACCCTCTACAAGTCATAGCCGGTGAGGCAGCATCCGCGCTCGGCGCCGCCTATGTCGCAGCCATGGGCATCGGCATGTTTACCGACTGGCACGAAATCACCCGTTTCATCATAGTCGGACCAATATATCAACCCCAAAAGGAAAATGTGGCGTACTATCAAAAGGGCTTTGCGCTGTACCGTGATCTTTACAGACGACTGCAATCCTTCTTGCCTGAGCTTGGGGAACTTGAACGTAATTAGGGGACTTTGAAATAGCATGAGAAGAGGGAAACAAAAAAGACCCGCCTGTGCAGGCGGGTGG
>JRHI01000418.1_pt1 | contig 46283 bp, 31 predicted proteins | sample 215371 | NCBI WGS metagenome assembly JRHI01 (sample SAMN02929681, study PRJNA255918) | sediment metagenome | biome: cave system; feature: Ice Cave; material: Sediment; isolation source: sediment from deep within a dark volcanic ice cave with no known source of... ... | reverse complement strand
GGTCTGCGTAGTAGCGTCAGGCGCGCCCTTCCGGCGCGTCCAGCGCCTGCTGGCCGATTGTTTCCGAGGTGGCTGCCGATGCCCGGCGAAGTGCTTGTCGAAACGCGCAAACTGACCAAGATCTACCGGGACTTCTGGGGCCGCCAGAAGAAGGTCGCGCTTCGCGCCCTCAACCTGGAGATCTACCGCGGCGAAATCTTCGGCCTGCTTGGGCCGAACGGTTCCGGCAAGACCACCACGATCAAACTCCTCCTCGGTCTCCTCTTCCCAACCGACGGCGAGGCGTTCCTCTTCGGCAAGCCCGCCGCCGACGTCAAGAAGAACGAACGCATCGGCTATCTGCCGGAGGAATCGTACCTCTACCGCTTCCTCAACGCCGAGGAGACCCTCGATTTCTACGGCCGACTCTTCAACATCACGCCGGCCCTGCGGCGCGAACGCGCCGCGGAACTCATCAAGATGGTCGGTCTCCAGGGCGACCGCAAACGCATCCTCAAGGAATACTCCAAGGGCATGCGACAGCGCATCGGGCTCGCCCAGGCCCTCATCAACGATCCCGAACTGATCATCCTCGACGAGCCGACCTCCGGCCTCGACCCGCTCGGCACCCGCTGGATGAAGGACCTCATCATCAAGTTGCGCGATCAGGGCAAGACTGTCATCCTCTGCAGCCATCGTCTCGACGACGTACAGGACGTCTGCGACCGCATTGCCATTCTCTACGAAGGTGAACTGCAGGAACTTGGAGAAGTCAAGGTGCTCCTCGAGGATGCCAACCGGCTCGAGGTTCAGGCGAGCGGCGCCACCTTGAAGGGCGACCTGCGCCGCGAACTGGAGGAGGTGCTCCAGCGACACGGCGCCCGCATGGAGTTCTTCGGCCATCCGACCACGACGCTCGAAGAACTGTTCCTGCGCATCGTCGAGGAGAGCAAGGCCCATCCCGGCCGGCGTTTCTTGCCGCCGGAGCAGCGGCAAGGCGTGCCGGCACAGCCTGACGGGGCCGCGCAGCAGCCTTCCACCGGCATCCGCGAGCCCGGCTCGCCCTACCGGGAGAAATGACCCGGTTTGCTCGCGTCGTTCCGGCAGTCCTCGTCCCTGAGAGCTGGTCCTCGTCATGTTTGCCGCACTGATCCAAGAACGGCCTCCCCTCAGCTCCTCCGACGTGCCGGAAGGGTTGATCTCCTGGATACAGGTAGCCGGCGGCTTCGCGGCCGTCGGTCTGCTCATCTGGCTGCTGACCGCACTGGTTCGCCGGGTGGCGCTGCCCCAGGGGCGGTTCGCGCCGCCCTGGTGGGATCCCTTCGCGCGCCTCCTGCACCTGGGCGACCCGCAATGGTCTAGCGCGGCCGGTCTCGATCGCCTCGTGTTGCGTGCCCTGCCGTGGCTGCGCCGCCTATTCGTGCTTGGGCTTCTCCTTGCGGCCATCGCCTATCTGCCATTCGTGCTGACAAAGTTGCCCGAAGTGTTCATGCGCTTCTTCAGCCTCTTCACCGGCCAGGCCTACGTCCCGCAGGAACCGAGCGAGTTCCTGGGTAGCTTGCTGAATGCTAGTCTGGTCGGCGGCGGTCTCTGTGCGTTGCTCGCGGCCGGGCTGCCGTTCGCCGTGGATCTCCTCTACCTGCGCACGCGCCGAATTGGGGCCATTGCCCGCCTGACAATCAAGGAAGTTGTCCGCCGCCGCGTCCTCTGGGTGTTCCTGCTGCTGGCCCTCGTCTTCCTCTTCGGCACCTGGTTCATCGATCCCAAGCCGGAGAACCAGGTGCGCAGCTACGTTCAGGTGGTCTACCTGGCGATGGCCATCCTGTTACTGCTCACCGGCAGCCTGCTCGCGGCGTTCAGCATTCCTACCGACGTGCGCCAGCAAACGATCCACACCATCGTCACGAAGCCGGTCCAGCGCTATGAGATCTTCCTGGGGCGGTACCTCGGTTACATCACGGTCATGACCGTGGCTCTCCTGGTGATGACCTCGTTCTCCCTGATTTACGTGCGCCGGGGCGTCGATCCGGATGCGGTGAAGGAAAGCCTCAAGGCCCGGGTGCCGGTCACCGGTTCCCTGCGCTACGAGAACACACCCGACCCCGAGAAGGGCGAGAACGTCGGTGCGGAATGGGAATACCGCGGCTACATCGCGGGCCCGATGCCGGGGCAGACGGCGCCGCAGTACGCCATCTGGACCTTCCCCGACCTGCCGCGCCACCTGAGCAATCGCACCGACAGAATCCCCTGCGAGTTCACCTTCGCCATCTATCGCACCACGACGGGCGAGATCAACAAGGGCGTTTTCTGCTCCTTCGCCGTCGAATCGTGGCTGTGGGACCCCGCGCGAAAGGCCGAATATAGCGCGGAAAAAGTTCGGCTGCGGAAGCAGGCCAACCGACCGTCCGATGAGGAAATCGACGCCCAGCTTGCGGATACCTACGGGTACTACGAGATGCCGTCGAAGGAAGTGGTCAACTACCACACCCTGGCGATCGAGTTGCCGGCGGCGGTGTTCAAGAACCATTTCCGCAGCCGGGAGGAACTCAAGCCGAAACTTGCGGCGCTGGGGGAGAAGCAGGAGAAGGGCACGCTGACCGCCCAGGAAGCGACGCTGCTGTCGCGCCTGGAGCGCGACGCCCGCGGCGAGAGCCGGGCGCCGTTGCAGGTCCGCGTCCGTTGCATCAGCCGGACGCAGTTCCTCGGCATGGCGCGCTACGACCTCTACCTGCTCGACCACGAGGAGCCATTCTGGGTGAACTTCTTCAAAGGTGTCGTGGGCATCTGGATGTGGATGTGCCTCGTGGTTGGCCTGGCGCTGGCGTGCAGCACTTACCTCAACGGCGTCATTTCGTGGTTGTGCGTCGTGTTCCTGTTCGTGCTCGGCCTGGCCCGCGAATTCGTTATCAAGGTGGCACTGGGCCAGAACGACGGCGGCGGGCCGGCGGAATCGGTCCTGCGCCTGCTCGGCCGGCAGAACATGCTGACGCCGCTGGAACAAACGACGGTGAGCAGCGTGGCCACGGGCTCCGACGAGGTGTATCGCTGGGTGATGCGCGGTCTCATCAACATATTCCCCGACGTGGATCGTTTTGATTTCAGCATCCTCGTCGCCAACGGCTTCGACGTCTCCGCCGGACAGATCGGCTTGACCTTGCTGCTGCTGCTCGCCTATTACCTGCCCTGGGCGGTGCTGGCGTATTATCTCATCAAGTCCCGCGAAATCGCGACCTGGTGAGCGGAGGGTAACGACGATGGCCAGTCCTTTTCAGCAACAGGCGCTGCGGCGCAAGCTGGTTTACATCGGCCTGATCGTGGTGCTGTTCAGCGCGACCTTGCTGTTCCGTAGCGGCGTCGTCGAGACGCAGGGCGACGCCCTGGCCCTCCGCGAACAAAACGTCGGTACGGTAGAGCTCAGCGGCTCGGCGGTTCGTCTCAGCCTGACCGGACTGCGCGGCGTCGCCTCGTGCGCATTGTGGTGGTACGCCATCGACAAACAGAAGAAGAACCAGTGGGACGAACTCGAAATGCTGGTGCGTTCGATTACGAAGCTCCAGCCGCACTTCATTTCGCCCTGGTTGTTCCAGAGCTGGAACCTCTCCTACAACGTCTCGGTCCAGTGCGATCGGCCCGTCGACAAGTATTTCTACATTGCCCGCGGCATCGAACTGCTGTCCGAAGGAGAGCGGCAGAACCGCTATCAGCCGGAATTGCGCTTCGCCATGGGGACGTACTACCAGCAGAAGATCTCGATGCACGACCACAAGATCCCGCTGCAAAACCTCTTCGAGATGAGCGGCATCGACCCGGTTCACCGCGACCCGGATTGGCTGCGCGAGAAAGACCGCGATGGCCGGCCGCGCTTCGAATCGTACTTCTGCAAGCAGCATCCCCGGCTCGCGCGCCGGCTGCGCGAGAAGCTCGGCTACACGACCCAGGAACAGGTGCTTCGCTATCTGAGGGACAATAACAAAATCCCATCCATATTCGGCGACCGGCTCGAGGGGGAAGGGGACGAGCAGCATACACGTTTGAAGCTGAACCGCGATGAGCCGTTCCCGATGCTGCCGCAAGAAGAATACGACGCGGTGGCCATGCCGAACATGAGCGCGCTCGAGGGGGGCGAGTTCGACGCCTTCGCCGCGGCGCGCGAATGGTTCGCGTATGCGCAAAAGGCGCTGCCCGACCCCGATGACGAGATGCCCGGGCGCAGCAAACCGATCGAGGACCACGTCAAGGAGCGCGAACCGCAGCACATGACGACGATGATCTTCCGTAACTTCCCGGCGCGTGCACAGGCTTACGTGGCCGAACGCCTGGAGGAGGAAGGTTGGTTCGACAGCACAGGCTGGAAACTGACCAGTTGGTTCCCCGGCGATAAGTTCGCCAAGGGCGAGCCAAGCGTAATCGGCGTCGACCGCAACTGGGCCGGCGATCCCTGGCAGAAAGCTTTCCAAATGTGGGAGGAGCACGGACTGCGCAACCACCTGATTCTGTCGCCGGAGAAGGAAGCCGACCTGGAACAGCAAGCAGAGCTGTTCCGCAAGACCTACGACAGGAGCCGGGTGGACATGCCTACTGACCTGCGGCCGGAGCATCGGACCGATCCGGCCATGCAGGAAAGTTTCAAGGCCCATGCAATCATCTGGTCCTATGACCACTACCGCGGCTTGACCAACTTCCCGCACTTTTATAACCGGGCGAAAGTTGAATGCACGGCTGAGACTGTAGGTGTGCGCAGGGCGCTGTACGAGGCGGAGGAACTGCGGCTACAGGGCAAGGCGCTTGCGCTGGGGAAGTACGAGAGCGCGCTAAAGGGCTGGGCAAAGGTGCTCGCCGAGCACCCGGAATTTCGCTCCAATCAACAGATCCAGGAGGATAGCTTTGAGCTGGAGTGGAACTACCTCCAGCTGCTGCACGATAGCCCGACCGGCCGGCAGCTCAAGCAGCAGTCCTACGCAGAGGCCTTCGTTGGCCAGTCTCTGACCCCGTCGCTGGCGCCGGCCCTGCTGTCGCTGGCACAGTTGTCCCGGTCACATGCCGTGGCGGCGCCGGTGATCCTCGGCCCGCTCGATGGACGCGACGCCAATGGCCATGCGCTCCTGGAGATCCAGCCGGTCGAGGTGGTCCTCCGCCGTAAGGGGCTCATCAGGGCCATGACGGTACCGCCTGAGATGATGGAGATGATGAAGCGAAGGGGAATGGGGATGGGCGGATCGCCAATGCCCGGCGGCCCAGCTGGTCCAGGCAACAAGCCGATGCCGAGCCCACCGCGCGACGGTGCCACCCCACCGGTGCCCAATCGCTGAGTCGCGGCCGCAGTTCGAGGGACCATGGCCGACGTTGTTCTCAGCGTCCTCGCCCACCCTGACGATGCCGAGTTCCTTTGCGCCGGCACCCTGGTCCGGCTGGCGCGCGAGCAAGCCTGGCAGATCCACATCGCCACGATGACGCCGGGCGATTGCGGCTCGGCGGAATATGCGGCCGAGGAGATCAGCCGGCTGCGCCGTAATGAAGGCGACCGCGCGGCGGCCGTGCTTGGCGGCTGCTACCACTGCCTGGAAGAACGCGACCTGCTCGTTTGTTACAACGCAACCACTCTGGAAAAGGTCACTCGCCTCCTCCGCAAGGTTCGGCCAAGTGTGGTGCTCACCCACAGCCCGGCCGACTACATGCTCGATCATGAGATGACCAGCACGTTGGCCCGGGCGGCGGCGTTCGCGGCACCGGTGCCGAACTTCTTGCGCGACCGGATTGCCGAGCCGCCCCTTGCACAAATCCCCCACCTCTATTACTGCGACCCGATCGAGGGGAAGGACCTGCTAGGTCGGGAAGTACCGCCGGGGTTCTGCATCGACGTGAGTGGTGTGATTGAGACGAAGGCGGAAATGCTGGCCTGTCACGCGAGTCAGCGGGAATGGCTGCTGAAGCATCACGGCATGGACCAGTACCTGCAAGCGATGCGTGACTGGGGCGCGGCCCGCGGCCGGTCGCACGGCGTCGCGTTCGCCGAGGGGTACAGACAGCACCTGGGTCATAGCTATCCGCAGGACAACTTACTCGGCCGGCTCTTGGGTGAACTGCGCTAATTCGCTGACCCGCAAGGGGCAGGCGTTACACGTCCGTTACAATCAATTCCTCGACCTCGTTCGTCTATTCTGCGCGAGAGGCACGATTCCATTTCCTCTCAGTTGAAGGAGAACGCCATGGTCTGTTCGTTGCCGAGGATTGCATTTCTGCCGGTTGTCGCCGCTTTTCTGGCCACACCGTGCGCCCTGCGCGCCGATGGTCCGCCGGTCCCGGGGAAGAAACCGAAGGTGGAAGTCGTCTTCTGCCTCGATACCACCGGGAGCATGGGCGGCCTCATCGAGGGCGCCAAGAAAAAGATCTGGTCGATCAGCAATCAGATTGCCAGCGGCAAGCCGACGCCGGACCTCAAGATCGGTCTCGTCGCCTATCGCGACAAGGGCGACGCCTACGTCACGAAGGTGACCGACCTGACGGACGACCTGGACGCGATCCACGGTCAGCTGAAGACTTTCAAGGCCGAGGGCGGTGGCGATATTCCAGAGAGCGTCAACCAGGCACTCGACGACGCAGTGAACAAGATCAAGTGGAGCACGGACAAGGACACGCTGCGCATTCTCTTCCTCGTCGGCGACGCGCCGCCACACATGGATTACAAGGACGACGTGAAATATCCCGAGACCTGCCAGAAGGCGATCTTGACGGGGATCATCATCAATACGGTCCAGTGCGGCACCGACCCCGAATGCACGCGCTGCTGGAAGGACATCTGCGTCAAGGCGGAAGGCTCGTTCGTCGCAATTCCGCAGGACGGCGGCGTGAAGACAGTGTTCGCCACCGAGTACGACAAGCGACTGGACGAGATAAACCGCGAAATGGCGAGGACGACGCTGACCTATGGCGACAGTCGGCGGCAAGTGCTGGACAGGGCCAAGGCCGCGGAAGCCGCCGGCCTGGCTGCTCCGGTTGCCGCCGAGCGGGCAGGCTACAACGCCAAGAACGGCCAGGCCGCGTCCTACGATCTGCTCGACAATATCAAGAAAGGCACGGTCAAGCTGGAGAACCTGAAGAAGGATGAATTGCCACCGGAACTTCAGAAGCTGGCACCGAAGGACCAGAAGGAGTACCTTGAGAAGCTCGAGAAACGGCGGGCCGACCTGACCAAGGAATGCCTGGAACTGGACCGGAAGCGCGCCGACGTGATCGCCAGGAAACAGGCCGATCTGAGCGGGAGTGGGAAGAATGCATTCGACGCGCAGGTGCTTGAAGTGCTGCGAAAGCAGGCGAAGAAGTACCACGTCGAGTATTGACCGCGCTCACACAAAGGTCGCGGAAGAGGCAAGGGCCCGCCGGAGGCGGTCGAGGTACTGCGCTCGAGGTATCTTGATCGCCCCCAGGCGGGCCGTATGTTCTGTCAGGAACTGAATGTCGAACAGGTGGAAGCCGCGTTCCCGCAAGCGATCCACCAGGTAGGCAAGCGCCACCGTCGAGGCGTCGCTCTCCCGCGCGAACATCGATTCACCCGCGAACAGGCCGCCCATCGTCACCCCGTAGATCCCGCCCACCAGTTTGCCCTTCCGCCACGCCTCGACGCTGTGGGCATGTCCCAGGCGATGCAAATCCACGTAGGCGGCACGCATGTTCGGGGTGATCCACGTCCCTTCGTCGGGACGATCGGCGCAGTAGCGGACGACGTTCGCGAAATCGTGGTCCACGGTGAGGAGGAACCGCCCGGAGCGGATGGTGCGGCCCAGGCGGCGAGAGATGTGCAGGCCGTTCAACTCGAAAATGGCTCGCGGGTCGGGGGACCACCAAAGGACAGGATCGCCCTCGTTGTACCAGGGAAACATGCCCTGGCGATAGGCCCTGAGCAGACCGCCGGGACGCAGGTCGCCGCCGACGGCCACCAGACCGGCCTCGCGGGCCCAGGCGGGAAGTAAGGGGAACACCATGGCCGGGGGTGCGAATCAAGGTTGCAGCCGCTTGCGGCTTGGCGGTAAGTACGCCAAGCCGGAAACGGCTGGCTCAGATTGGGCCTTTACTTGTCTTTATCCGACTTTTCAAGGAGCTTCTTGGCTTCCTCGGCGGCCTTCGTCTTCGGGAACTTCTTGATGACCTCCTCGAAGCGCTCGTGAGCTTTCTCGGTCTTGCCGTCTTCGAGCAGTTCCTTGGCCAGGCGCAACTTGCGGGCCGCGTCCTTTTCGACCTGTTCCGGATCGTCCTCGGGCTTTTCCTTGGTCGCGTCGGACTTATCCTTGTCCGGCTTGGTCGTGTCGGGCTTCTCCTTATCCGGCTTTTCCTTGTCCGGTTTGCTGGCAGTCTTGTCCGGCTTCTCCTTGTCGGGTTTGCCGGCAGTTTTGTCCGGCTCCTTCCCCTTTTTGTAGCCGCGCTCCTTGCCGCGGGTGATCATGACCGTGCCGTCGTACCCGTCGCCCTTGTTGGAGATGATGTACCAGCCCATATCGAACTTGTCGCAAAGGTCGTTGAGGACTTCCGCAGCAGGCTTGTCCTTGGCAGAGTAGGTGATTTTCAGGTTGAGGTTGACGCCGCCCTTGGTATCGGCACGCACCCCGAGAGGAGGGACCTTGTCGTTGAGCTCATCAACCACGTCGCGGAAGAGTGTGTCCTTGTACTCGACGGTGATTTTCTGCTGTGATTTCTTGCGGGTGGCGGCGGCTTTCATGGAGTCGTCGGCCAGCAGGCCGGGCACAATCAGCGCAAAAGCGAGGGGTATGAGCAAGAGACGATGCACGGTCAATCCTCCCAAAGAGACCCAGCCTGTCGTGGCGCGGCACCTCAGATCAGCGATCCATCCTACCACCAGGTAAGTCTCTAGGGGAAGTAAAATGGTTTCGCCCGCAAGCGGGTGAGGAGGGGAAAGCGTCCTCGCCAGGAATCGAACCTGGTCCTCGACCTTCGCAGGGTCGTGTGCGGTTCCGGCACACTCCGAGGACGTGAAGAATCGGCAGGCAGCAGGCAGCAGAGTATCCCGGCCGGGACTCGAACCCGGATCCAGACCTTCGGAGGGTCCGATGTTTGTCCGTTACACCACCAGGATAGCGCGCAGAGCCGACGACTGGATTTGCACCAGTATCGACCGATTTACGAAATCGGCGCCTTGCTATTTCGGCCACGCCGGCTGAGCAGGGGCGGAAGGACTCGCAGTCTCATCCTTCCGAGTTGAGATCAGACATTCTGCCGTTGGACTACACCCCTGTATTCAGGGTAATCGACGGGTTACGATCCCGTACCTCCAGGTTCACAGCCTGGCGTGCAGTGCCACTACACCACGATCACCAGCAATCAGCGGAAGGGGAGGGAGTCGAACCCACAAGGCTTGCGCTCCACGCGGTTAGCAACCGGTGCCCGTCACCCATCGGGTAGCCCTTCCGAACGTTAGTAGTCCCGGGTGGACTCGAACCACCGCTCTTCCCCATGTCAAGGGGACGTCGTGCCACTGGACTACGGGACCACGCAGTAGCCGAGGTGGGAGTCGAACCCACACCATCGCAGGTTCTCGACCTGCTCGCTCTGCCAGTTGGCGTACTCGGCCATCGATTGCAGGCCCCGGTATCGAGCCGGGCCGCCGGCCTTATGAGAGCCGGCCAGGCACCTGCCAAGCCTGCAAGAAGAGTGATCGGGGGGAGAGTTGCACTCCCACGCCCGTTGCCAGGCTCCGCCTTCTGAGGGCGGTGTGTCTGCTGTTCCACCACCCGATCGTGGAGTGGTCCGTAGGGGAATCGAACCCCTCTTCCCGGGATGAGGGCCCGGTGTCCTCGTGCCGCTAGACGAACGGACCAGGTCAGCGCATCGGGCAGGAGTCGAACCCGCACAGCAGGAAGCGGGGGGTTACAGCCGCTTGGGCTCGCCAGTGCCCAGCCGATGCATGAAAGAGCAGTGGAGGAATTGAACCTCTCGTCGCCCGCCCCACAGGTTGTGCGACAGCGGTTTTGCAGACCGCCGTGGGGAACACTGCTCGGTAAAGGCGTCCCCGATGGGATTTGAACCCACGTCCTCCGCCGTGACAGGGCGGCGATCACTCCTGGCTGATCTACGGGGACAGAATCGCCAAGCTGCAAGCGGCTCGTAAGAGTTCGGGGAGAAGGACTCGAACCTCCATTCCCTGGGTCAGGGCCAGGCGGCCTACCGATTAGCCGATCCCCGAATGCGTCATCTCAGTGACACCGCGGTGTCCTTGCAGGTTCGGGGAGAAGGGGTCGAACCTTCACGTACGGCTTCAAAGACCGTTGGCCTACCGTTAGCCGATCCCCGAGAGCGTCCTGCGGGAGTTGAACCCGCCTGTCCAGGATGGAAGCCTGGTGCCTGGCCGCTCGGCCAAGGACACGTTGCAGCGGAAGGAGAGGGAGTCGAACCCTCAAGGGAATTACCCTCGTTCCGTTTCGAGCGGAGTGCCGTCGCCCATCGGCTTGCCCTTCCGAAACAGTCAGCGAGGTGAGATTTGAACTCACGTTCTCGGGCTTCCGAAACCCGCGGCCATTCCAGGCTGGCCCACTCGCTGAGAATGCACTTCAGAGCGGCTAGAGGGAATTGAACCCTCTCATGTACCATGGCAAGGTACTGCGCAGCCGGTACGCCATAGCCGCACGATTCAATAGGGCCGGAGGGACTTGAACCCCCACCTTACGGATTAAAAGTCCGCCGTGCTGCCATTACACCACGACCCCAGTAGGTGCCGGACGTCGGGTTTGCAGCGGTGTCGTTCCATCAGGATCATGTACAAAACCTCCAGAAAACGGACGGCGGTTCCGAAAACGTTTCCAGTGCAGGCAGCCCGTAGGGGAATCGAACCCCTCTCTGGTGGATGAAAGCCACCTATCCTCGACCGCTAGACGAACGGGCCGCAGATCTATCTTCCCCTCAATTAACAAGAAGGCCAGGTGTCTTACGTGACACCTGGCCTTCTCATGGGCGAAGGGCGAAGGATGCGGTGTCACATGTGCAGCGGCGGAACGGGCAGGCGGCCGTGCGACAGGCTCGGACAGCGCCCGGTGGCTTGGCATTCCCGTTCATGATGTCGGGGTGAAGGAGACATTGCTTTACCTCGATGGTTTTCTCGCCACTCGTTGGCCCGCATGTTAATCAGGACTCCCCTGTGTACGTCCGGGTTCGCGGTTCTTTGCAGATTATTTTTGGGGCTCCGCGTCCCAGAGCAGCACCGTCTCGTCGCCGCTGCCGCTGGCCAGCCAGCGTCCATCCCGGGAAAACGCCACTGCGTTGACCTCGCCGCGATGGGCCGCCAGACTCGCCCGCTCCTGGCCGGTGCTCGGGTCCCACAGCCTGACACTGCGGTCGGCACCAGCAGTCGCCACCGTCCTGCCATCGAGCGCGAACGCCACTGCATGGATGCCCCCGGGGTGCCCTTGCAGCGTCGCCCGCAGTTTTCCAGCGACCGTGTCCCACAGTTTCCCCGTCCCGTCCATGCTGGCAGTCGCCAATGTCTTGCCGTCCGGACTGAAGGTGAGCGACCGGATCTCACCGTGGTGCAGCGACCACCTCGCTCGCTCTCTCCCGGTGGCCGGGTCCCAGAGTTGCACGGTGCCGTCTGCGGTGCCCGTGGCCAGGGTGCCGTCCGGCGCGAACGCCAGCGCCAGCACGTCTCCCGCCCCCGTCAGCGCCCGCCGTTCCTGGCCGTTGGCCACGTCCAAGAGGCGTACCGTCCGATCCTCGCTTCCGGCTGTTGCAAGCGTCTGGCTGTCGGGCGCGAACGCGACCGCGGTTACCCAGACGAGGTGGGCCTGCAGTGTATGTTCCTCCTGGCAGGTCGCCAGATTCCACAGCTTGACGTTCCCCTCGCCGTCACCGGAGGCCAGTCGGCCGCCGTCGGGCGCCCCCGCCAGACAGCCGATCCAGCTGCGATGGCCTCGCAGGGTCGCCCGTTCCTTGCCTGCTACCACGTCCCACAGATGGATCCTCTGATCGTAGCCGGCCGAGGCGAGCGTCTGGCTGTCGGGCGTGAAGACCGCGGCGGTGACCCAGCGATCGCCGGCGGTGAGGGTATGCCGCACCGGCCGGACCGCCCACTCCCACAGGCGGAGCACGGGATCCAGACCGCCACTCGCCAGGGTCTGACCGTCCGGCGAGAAGGCCACTGCCGACACGCCCTTGTCGTGGCCGGTGAGCGTGAGCAATTCCTGGCCGGTAACGACGTCCCACAACTTGACGGTGCGATCGTAGCTCGCCGAGGCCAGCGTGCGGCAGTCGGGTGCAAAGGCCAGACCGCTGACCAGCCGGGCGTGACGGCCCAGGACTGCGCGCAGCTGCCGCGTCGCCGGGTCCCACAGCTTTATCGTCTGGTCCACGCCGGCCGAAGCCAGGGTACGGCCATCGAGCGTAAAGGCCACCGCCGGGACGCCGCCGGTATGTGCCGCCCAGGAGCCGAGCCCCGTGCCTGAGGCCACGTCCAGCACGGTGAGCACTCCATCTTTGCTGCCGAGTGTCAGGGACTTGCCGCCAGGCGCGAATGCCAGGCAAAACACCGAGGCCGGCTGGCGCGGCAGGGCGCGCATCTGCTTGCCGGTGTCCACGTCCCAAAGCAGCAAGTTTTGATCGGCGCCGGCGCTGGCGAGCATGCGGCCGTCGGGGGTGAAGGCCAGGGCGTTCACGCTGTCGCTGTGGCCGCTGAGCCGGTGCCGTTCGCGGCCGGTCGCCGGGTCCCACAGTCTGACCGTGCCGTCTTCGCCGGCGCTGGCGAGGGTGTGGCCGTCGCGGCTGTAGGCGAGGCAGTGGACCGCCCCCTGATGGTCCAGCACATACAGCAGGTCGCCGCTCGCCGCGTCCCACACCCGCACCGTTTGATCGGTGCTGGCCGAGGCGAGCATTTTGCCGTCTGGAGAGAACACGACGGCGCGGATGGCGTCGGTGTGGCCTGTCAGCTTGAGGCGGTCGCGGTGGCAGAGACGGTGCCAGAGACGCCAGGTGAAATCGCGCAATTCCTCGGGACAGTGTTGCGGATCGTCGAGCAGGCGCAGACCGTTACCGGGCTCGTGCTCCCAGAGGCCGGCGGCCTGGCCTAGTTGCAGGGCGTAGAGGCTGTGGCGGAGTTCGTTGAGCCGTTTGCTGGCGAGGTGGGCCTGGTCGCGGGCCTCGGTCTCGCGCTGCTCGGCGCGCGCCCGTTGCGACTCGGCGTCGGCCTGGGCTTGCGCGGCAATGTCCCGCTCATTCTGCGCCTGCTGCAAGGCCGCCTGCAACTGGACGTGATGTCCGGCGGCGCCGAGTGCCAGCAGCGTGCTGGCCAGCACGACCACCGCGCCGAGCGCGGCAAGGGCTGGCCGGCGACGCGCCCACTTGACGGCCCGTTCCCAGAGTGGCGTCGGGCGCGCGCGGATCGGTTCGCCGTCGAGGAAGCGGCGCAGGTCCTCGGCAAGGGCCAGCGCGCTGTCGTAACGGCGAGCCGGTTCTTTTTGGAGACAGGTAAGGCAGATTGTCTCCAGATCGCGGGGCAGACCGGTGTGCAGCCGGCTGGGAGCGATAGGATCCCGCGAGCGGACCTGTTCGAGCGTGTCGAGCAGGGTGGTGCCGCGGAAGGGCGGGCGCCCCGTGAGGATCTGATAGAGGATGGCCCCGAGAGCGTGGACGTCAGCGACCGGCCCGACCTCGTCGCTGCGTCCCTCGGCCTGCTCCGGCGCCATGTACGACGGCGTCCCCATGATCGCCCCGGTGTGGGTGCGGCCGCTCTCTTGATCAAGCCGCTTGGCAAGACCAAAGTCGGTAATCTTTGGCTTGCATTCCGCCGCGGTCGGGTTTGCGGTTTCCTTCCCCGCCAGGCCGTCAGTGGCCAGCAGGATATTCGCGGGTTTGAGGTCGCGGTGGATGATTCCATGCTGGTGCGCGTGATGTACGGCGCGAGCGAGTGTTTCGAGTAGGACGGCGGCCGGCCGCGGTGGCAGCAGCGTCTGCGCCAATCGCGCTTCCAGGTTGCCGCCGTCCACGCACTCCAGGGCCAGGTAAGCGTGGCCTGCGTGCTCGCCGACCTCGTGAATCTGCACAATGTTGGGATGCTGCAAGCAGGCGATCGTTACCGCTTCGAGGCGAAAGCGGGCCGCTTCCTCTGCTGTGGCATGAACGCCCGAGCGAATTACCTTGAGGGCCACACGTCGCCGCAGCCGCAGGTCGCGGGCTTCGTAGACGACGCCGGTCGCTCCCTGACCAAGGACGCCGAGAACCTCGTAACCGGCAATAACCGGCCAGTTCCCGGCAGTGGGCAGCGGCGGCAGCGGCACGGCACGGACCTGGGTCGCCGCTTCGGCCGAAGCCGACGTTTCCAGTGTGGCCGCCTCAGCCAAAGCTTGCTGCAACGCAAAGAGTCGTTCCAGCTGCGCGGCATGCTGCGGGAAACGCCCGCGGTACTCGTCGAGGGTCGGCTTCTCACCGTGGTCCGTGCGGACGAGGATCTCGCTGTGGATCAGATCGAGGAGCAGTTCGACGTCCGCGGTGAGGGCGGGACGCTGGCGCACGTAGTCCTCGACGCGCACACGTTGGCCGAGGTGCCAGCGCTCCCACTGATCAACGCGCAGGACCGAGAGGACATCGAGCGGGCTGAGGTCGCCGGATGCAGCGAGGAACGCGAAAACGTCGGGCTGCTGGCCGAGACGCCACTGCTCGGCTAGCCGCCGGGCCGGCGCGGACTCACTCATGATTGTCCTCGTCCACGCCCAGGTCGCGCAATACTCGATTCATTGCGCGCTCCAGTCGCTTGCGCAGCGCATCGGCATTTTGGCCCAACTCAGTAGCGAGGTCGCCCCATTCGCGACCCAGGGCACGCTGCTCGGCCAGGTAGCGTTCTTCTTCGTTTAGCCGCAGGCGCACCTGTTCCAGCAGGTCGCGGGCAGCCACAATGTCGCTAGGGCTTTCGTTCTGATCGTGAATGTTGGAGAGGACCGCCGAGGCGTCGCCGACGTTGCGACGCTGGTCGCGGCGCTGAGCGAACTGCCGGCGAGCGTGGTCACGAAACTTATTGCAGGTCATGGTGAGAAGGAGCTGCAAGAGCTGCTCGGGTCTTTGCAGGTCGAACTGTCCAGAGGCGGCGCGGACGAAGAAATTGGCGAGGACCGACTGGCAGATGTCTACCGAGTCGAGAACACGGTGCAGGCGTGGGTCGGTCAGGTACATCCGCGCGGCGCGGCGGATGTCCGGTTCATAGGTGCGCACCAGTTCGGATGCAGCCTCGGCGTCACCCTGGCGGATGCGCTGAATCAGGGTCAGGAAGGCAATGTTGTCGGTCATCGGCGCTCACTGGACCAGGTCGCTTGCCTGGTGGTTTATACCGCGATCGGGCGGCCATCGTCCAGGGTAATGCTTCCCGGATTGCCCAGTCACCCTGGCCGGCATTGAGGTTCGGTGCGATTCTAAACAAATGAATACAAAGAGGACGCGCTCCGGACGACACAAAAGCCGTGCAAAGTTGTTATGGCATATTGCGGCGGTCTCGGGCGGTCGATACACTCCCTGCCATCTAGCCATGGATCGTGCGTGCCAGGCCGCAATTCCCATGGCGACCCCCCAATCCATCTGGACTGCTTTTGTGACAACAAGGGTGTACCACTCCTCCGGCGAGAGCCGTGGTATTGCATGTTTTGGAAGGAGTACGAATGACGTTGCGTCTGCGTGTGCATGACAAGGAACCGATCGGTCAGGCTCTGCGCCGTTTCAAGGAGCTCATCGAGCGCAGCGGCATCCAACGTGAACTCCGGGCACACCAGAACTACAAGTCTAAAAGCCAAGCGAACTCCGCCGCCGGCCCCGCCTGCGCAAGGTTAAAGCCGTCGGCAACGCGCGCTGCAAGGCCTGACGGACTGCAACGGAACCACACGACAAACTCGACTATCAGCGCCTGGAGCGTCAGCGACGGAACAACCGGTCGCAAACACTTCCAGCTCTGTCGCTTCGTCGGAGCCCGGAGCATTAGCGACGGGACAACCGGTCGCTATCGCTTCCGGCTCTGTCGGATTGCACCGGCGCGACGGCGCGGCCACTTTTTGCTTTTTGCTCCGCTTCCACGTTTTCTCCTGGTACAATGCTCCCCGTCCCAGCGGCGACCCGCCCAGCGGCGCGGTCTTTTTCTCATTCTCTGCCTACGGAATCCGAGTGGTCATGAGATCGTTAAGCATCCGAACACGCTGGTCCCTCCTCGCCGTGGCCCTGGCCCTGGCAGCGGCTGGCCTCCTCTCCGCGGCGCCGGAGGAGCGTCGCGTTGCCGCCGGCCATTGCGTCTCGCCGGACGGCACTCTGTTGCAGCGGGAGGCGACGGGCAAGACCTGGCAGGCCCTCGCCAAAGGGGCGGAGATCGCCACTACCGACCGCCTGCTCGCCCTTCCCGGCGTCCGGGCCGAGGTGGAGTCGGCCAATGGCGGCGTCCACCTTGTCTTGTGGGGCAACCTGCCCGAACTGTCGCCGTTGGCCGTACTCGAGAGCGCGGTGGTCGTACACGACAATCCGGACTTCGACCTCGACATCACACTGGAACGCGGCCGGATCGTCCTGGTCAGCACAAAGGACGGGAAATTGGCCCGCGTGCGCGTGCGGAGCCACGGCCAGACGTGGGACGTGACGCTGGCTGACCAGGGCGATCAGGCAGCACTGGAAGAGTACGGCCGTTGGCCGCGCGGCACCACTTTCATGCCGAAGCCGGACGCCCGCCATCAGCCGACGGCCGATCTGGTGCTCCTGTTTCTGAAGGGGCACGGCGATCTGAAAGCTGCAGACCAGCAGTTCTCGCTCCGGGCGCCCCCGGGACCAGGATACTTCCACTGGGATAGCGTCCGCGGACAAGACGGAGCGCCACAGAAACTCGACGCCGTTCCCGCCTGGGCCGCAGAGGATTCTGGGCAAACTGCCGACGCGCGGCGCGTGCAGGTCGCAGTGGACCGCTTGTTGAGGCAGGAACAAATGGAGAAGGATATAATCAAGGCCCTGAAAGAGATGCGCACGAGTGCTTCGGTCAACCCAGATGCGGCCAAGTCCGCGATGGTACGCCGCCTGGCCGTGTTGTCGCTGGCGGCAATCAACGATTTGCCCGACCTCTTCGCCTGCCTGGAGGACGCCCGCGATGCGGAAGTTCGCGCGACGGCCGTCGAGGCACTGCGCCACTGGATCGGGCGCGGTCCCCACCAGGACCAGCAGCTATACGGTTTCCTCATGAAGGAGGAAAAGTACATGGCGGGGCGAGCCGCGACCGTTCTGGAGTTGTTGCACACGCCCTTCGATTCGGAGCAGCCGGAGACGTACGAGACACTCATTAACTATCTGCGCCACGAGAAACTGCCGGTACGCGAATTGGCGCGCTGGCATCTCTATCGGTTGGCCCCGGCAGGCAAGACCATTCCCTACGATGCCGGCGCGGCCGAGGCGGAGCGCGATCGGGCGGTGGAACGCTGGAAGAAACTGATACCCAGCGGCAAGCTGCCGCCAAGCAGATAAGGCCCGTGCCGCGCAATTCTGGGCATAACCGGGTGCGTAAGTTTCGGAATGGGTCGTCCGGGCTTCGACCCGAGCGGAACAAACGCCGTTGAGGCGCGGCTCACGGACGGTCGGTTTCTGGTTGCATCGCCGCTGGCCGCAGTTACCATGGACGCCGGATAGGACTAATCACGGCAATGCCGGGGAGATCGCCATGCTCAACCTTGAAGCTAAAAAAGGTGTCCGCTTTTGCGACGGCCTGACCCGGCGCGACTTCCTGCGCGTCGGCGCCTATAGCGCAGGAGCCGTGGGCCTGACGCTCGCCGACCTGGCGCCGCTCCAGGCCGCTGGTTCCCGCGACATTAATTGTATCTTCCTCTTCCTCGTCGGCGGTCCCAGCCATCTCGATACCTGGGACCTCAAGCCGGCCGCGCCTGACACGGTGCGCGGCCCGTTCAAGCCAATTCGCACGAACGTCCCCGGCGTCGAAATCTGCGAACACTTCCCGCTCATGGCGAAGATGGCCGACCGCTATGCCATCGTCCGGTCGGTCCATCACAAATCGGCCCCGATCCACGAGACCGGCCATCAAATGATGCAGACCGGCTACCTGTTCCGCGGCGGCCAGGAATACCCCCATTACGGCTCGGTCGTGTCGCATTTGCGCGGCCGTGGCCCCGGTGGGTTGCCCCCATTCGTCATCCTGCCCGGCCCCATCGGCAACACCGGCGTCAGCGTTAGCCACGGGCAAACCGCCGGCTACCTGGGCGCCAGGCACGAGCCGTTCTTCCTGCGCGGCGACGCCGCTGACCTCGCCTTCCGCATTACCGACGTCGATGCCGCTGCCGGTATCGATCCGGCGCGTCTGCAGAATCGTAAGGCGCTGCTCGACGCGGTGGACAATGCCCAGCGCGCCTTCGACGCCACCGAGGACAGCCGCAGCCGCGACAACGCCTATGACCAGGCGTTTCGTCTCATTTTCGCGCCCAAGGCAAAACAAGCGTTCGACGTTGTTGCCGAGGGTGAGAACACGCGCAACCGCTATGGCCGGAACACCTTCGGCCAGTCGTGCCTGCTGGCCCGCCGTCTGGTCGAGAACGGCGTCCGCCTGGTGACGGTAAACATGTTCGACACGGTATTCAACGAGATCACCTGGGATTGTCACGCCGACGGCGGTTCACTGGCAGTGCGGCTGGATGACTACAAGGAAACGCTCTGCCCGATGTTCGACGTGGCCTACACGGCGCTGCTGGAGGACCTGAAACAGCGCGGCATGCTCGACAACACCCTGGTGGTGGCGATGGGCGAGTTCGGCCGGACGCCGCAGCTGAATCCGCGTGGCGGCCGCGATCACTGGCCCGGGTGTTGGTCGGTGCTGTTCGCCGGCGCCGGCGTCCGCGGCGGCCAGGTGGTTGGCTCGTCCGACAAGACCGGCGCGGAGCCGAAGGACAGGCCGGTGACGCCAGCCGAGATCGCAGCAACCGTGTACCGCGGTCTGGGTGTGGACCTGGACGCGCGCCTGCCCGGTCCGGAGAATCGTCCGATGCCGGTCAGCGAGGCCGAACCGATCGACGAATTGTTCCGCGGATAACCGGCCAGCCCGCAGCGCCAACAAGGACTTGTTTGGCACTTCGCTGGCGCTGCGGGCGGCTCTCTCCTCACCATGAACCTTGCCATTTTGGTTTTGCGCCTGCTGGCCGTCCTGACACCTTTCGCGGCGGGCGTCGCATTGCGTCTTCGCCAGCGTCTTCCTCCACGGGCTTCGCCGCAACGGCGTGCCAGTCGGCTGCCCACAGTTGTCACCTACCTGGGCGTTCTGCTCCTCATTTTCCTGCTGTTCCTGCCATTTCCGGAATTGTCCGACCCGCTTCGGCTTTTACTTGCCGCGCTCGGCTTGCTGTTCGTCCACCTCGGCAGCGCCGTCATGGCCTGGGCCCGGATCACTCTCGGCGCCGCCTGGAGCCTGATGCCTCAGGCCGGCGCCTCGGGCCTCGTTACGTCCGGTCCATACGCCTGGGTCCGTCATCCGGTCTACACCGGCTTCGCGCTGGGCCTGGTCGGAGCCGCCCTGAGCTTTGCCAGTTGGCCGGCGCTGCTTGTTTTCATCCTGATTGTCCTGCCGAGCCTGCTGTGGCGCGCGAGCGTCGAGGAGCGTCTGCTCCTGGAGGTCTTCGGCGAAGAGTACAGCCTCTACCGGCAGCGCACCCGAATGTTGCTGCCGTACCTCCTGTGAATGTCTGGTCGGGTTTTGTCGAGAGGCGCGGTCGCTGCCGTGACAGCGCCTATACTGACTACAGCCCGATGCATCGGAGGAGGGATCGCCTGTAATGTCCAGCGACCGCGACACGCTCCGCGAATCCGACCTTCCACTGAATCCCTTCACACAGTTCCAAACCTGGCTGGAGGAAGCCCGCGCCACCGGGTTGGTCCAGCCGGACGCCATGGCCCTGGCGACGGCCGGGCCCGAAGGTCATCCCTCCGTGCGCATGGTGCTGCTGCGCGGCCTCGACGAGCGCGGCTTCGCGTTCTTCACCAACTACGACAGTCGCAAGGGTCGCGACCTGGAAGCTAATCCGTGGGCGGCCCTGGTCTTTTACTGGCCTGAGCTGGAGAGGCAGGTGCGCGTCGAGGGCTCGGTGGAGCACGTCTCGCCACGCGAGTCGGACGGTTACTTCAAAAGCCGGCCGCGCGGCAGTCAGCTCAGCGCATGGGCGTCGCCGCAGAGCCAGGTCATTCCCAGCCGCGAGGAACTGGAGCAGCGCATGGAAAAGTATGACCGGGAGTACCAGGACAATCCGGTGCCACGGCCCCCACACTGGGGTGGCTTCCGTGTCGTGCCGCAGCTGGTCGAGTTCTGGCAAGGCGGGCTCGATCGGTTGCACGATCGACTCTGCTACCGGCGCCGTTTCGACGGTGGCTGGCGGATCGAACGCCTTGCGCCGTGAGTGCGCCGGGGCCGGCCCCGCTGAAGAATGGTATGGCATGGTCAGCGGCAACCTGGAGAATGGGGGCAGGAAGTTCACGGCCGAGGCTGCCCCGGACGAGTGTCACCGATGACCGCCGCCCTCCACATCCTTTGCGGACCCGCTTGCTCGGGGAAGACCCGCCGCTTGCTGCGGGAATCCGCCACTGCGGCTCGCGCCGGATCCGGCACCGTTCTGTGGCTGGGACCAACACGCCGAGCACTCGAAGCGATCCGCGTGCAACTGGTAGCGGAGACGAGAGGTTGCTTCGGGGCCAGTTTCTGCACCTTTCAGGATCTTGCCGAGGAGATCATTCGCCTGCACGATCCGGTAGCTCGGCCGTTGACCCCGGCCCAGCGCCGCTTAGTGGTCGAGGGCCTCCTTGCGGACTTGCATCGCCGCGGCGAGTTGAAGCATTTCGGCCGCGTGGTGGAGACGCGCGGCTTCGCCGAGGGGGCGGTCGCGCTACTGGCGGAATGGACGCGTAACGAGATCCGGCCCGTCGAATTTGTTCGCGCCGCCTATCGCCGTGGATACTCGGGCAACCGCGTGGCGCGCACGCGCGGCGGCCTCACTATCAGCCTCAAGGAGCGCGAATGCGCCCGGCTCTACGCGCGGTATCAGCGGCTCCTCCAGCGCCATCACCTTTACGATCCGGAGGGCCGGCTCTGGTATGCCCGGGACCTGCTACGGCGCGGCATCCATCCGCCTTTCGCCGCGGTTCGAGCCGTGTTTGTAGACGGTTTCACCGACTTCACGCGCACGCAACACGACATCCTGGCGGCGTTTGCCGGGTGGGTGGAGCGGGTGTGGCTCGCCTTGCCTGACGAGGAGGGCAACGAGCGGTCCGAGTTGTTCGCGCGGCCGCGCGCTACTGTGGCACGAATGCAGGCGTCTGCTCCTGTCCTCCACTGGCCGCCCTTCGATCATACAGAGGCGGCTGCGGCGGATGGCATGCTGCCCTTCGCTATTGCGGCGCCGCCGGAACGGCCCTCGGGACTGGCGCACGTCGAGCGCCAGCTGTTTCGCCCCCTGCGGGACGTGTACCAGGCCGAGACCGCGGACGGCATCGTTTGTCTGGAAGCGCCAGGCGTGGTCGGCGAGGCACGGCTCGTGGCCCGGCAGGTGAAGTCCCTTCTGCTTGCGGGAACCCCCGCCGAGGAAATTCTCGTCGCGGCGCGGGAGCTGACGCCCTATGCCGACCTATTCCGCGAGGTCTTCGGCGAGTATGGCATTCCCACGGACGTGGAGGGGATTGAACCTCTCTTGCGCAGCCCAGCGGTGGCCACCTTGCTGCGGGCGCTTCGTCTACCGGACGACGACTGGCCCTTTGCCGGCGTCACGGCCCTGCTGCGCAACGGCTACTTCTGTCCGGACTGGCTCGAGGTCCAGCACGACGCCGAGGTGATTCAGCATGCGGAGGTGCTCCTGCGCCTGCTCGGGGAACCGCGATCGCGCACGGCGTACCTGGCGGCTGTTCAGCGCTGGGCCCACGAGCCGCCGGCCGGGCTGGAGGACGAGCAGGCCGAGGAATCACGCCGTAAAAGGACTCACGAACTGGCCAAGCGCTGCCAGGCGTTTCTCGAACGCTTCTTCCGCACCTGGGACGCGGCCCCGCTCCAGGCCCCGTTGGCGGAACACGTTGTCTGGCTGCGACGCTTTGCCGATGACCTTGGTCTGTCACGCACGGTGGCCGGCGCCGCGAAAGATGCGGTCGCCTGGCAGCGCTTCCAGATCGAGGTCGATGATTGTTTGCGAATCGAACAACTTGTGCACGGGCCGGGACGGTCCACGGGTCGGAGCGAGTTTCAGCGCCGGCTGGGCGCCCTGGCGAGTGAGGCAGGTCTGGCCCGCACCCCACGCGGGCCGGGCCGCGTGCGCATTCTGTCAGCCGAACTGGCGCGGACGCTCGACGTGGCTCACCTATTCGTCATCGGCCTCGGTGAACGCAGCTTTCCGCGGCTGGTGGCGGCAGAACCATTCTTCGACGAACAGGAGCGGCAATCGCTCAAACAGGCTGGCCTGGCTCTGCCCTGCGTCAGCGATCTAATGCCCGACGAGATGTTGCTCTTCTACCAGCTCGTCACGCGTGCGCGGCAACAACTCGTGCTCAGTTATCCGGCGGTGGACGAGAAAGGTCAGCCCCTCCTGCCGAGTTCGTTTCTGCACCTGCTGCTGCAATGTTTCAGACCCGGCGCCGTGCGCGTCGAGCGGCGGAACATGCTCATCGAGAGATATAACCGTGATATCCCGCTGTCAATGGCGGAGTACCGCGTGCAGGTGGCTGCAGCGGCCCCGGAACCGGCGGTCGGACGCGCTGGCCTGCCGGCCGACCTGGCGGCGAACCTGGCCGATGCCGCCGCCATGGCCCGCCAGCGGTTCAACGAACGCAAATACAACCCCTACGATGGCCTCTTCCGCGATCCCGGCGTCATCGCGGAGGTCGGTGACCTGTTCAATCCTCAAAAGGTTTTCAGTCCGACGGCCCTGGAAGATTACATCGCCTGTCCATTCCGCTTCTTCCTGGGCCACGTGCTGCACCTGGAATCGTTGGCGGAGCCGCGTGAAGAAATCGAGGTTACGCGCCGCGGCCAGGCCTTCCATCGCGCCCTGTCCCGGCTGCACATCCAGCTGCGCGAGCAGGGGGTTCACGCGCCCAGCGAAGCCGTGGATGATCAGGTTCGCGCGCGCCTCGCGGAGGCTGTCGAGGAGTATGCGACGCGGGCGCCTAGCCCTGCGTCCAAGATGCTCTGGCAGCTCGAAGGCCAACGCCTGCTGAAGGCCGGCGCACGCTACCGCGGCCAATGGCAGAGGTTTCTCGAACCCTGGCTGCCGCATCACGTCGCTCCGCAGCCGACATTTTTCGAGGTCGATTTCGGCTTGCCGGCGGCGAATGGCCAACCGGCGGCAAGCCCGCTCGTCATTCACAGCGACGGCGTGGAGGTGCGCATCAGCGGCCGCATCGATCGCGTCGATGTAGCGGAGTTGGAGAATGGCACTGGCTTCTGGATCATCGATTACAAGACCGGCCGCTCAGCCAACTACACGAGCCCCGACCTGAAGAACTTTCGGCGATTGCAACTCACGCTCTATGCCCTGGCCGTGGAGGAGGTGCTTCTCGCCAACTGTGACGCCCGACCACTGGGACTGGCGTACTGGATGGTGAGCGAGACCGGCCCCAAAGTCGTGCTGCCGGCGCGCGGCCATGTCCTCTGGCTGGATGAGACGAAACACTGGCGGGAGGTGCGCGGACAGCTGCAGCATTGGGTAGCCGCGCTGGTGAGCCATATTCGCAGCGGTACGTTTCCGCTCCGGCCGCGCTCGCTGCTATGTACACAGACCTGCGACTTCGCCCAGGTTTGCCGAATTGCCCAGTCCCGTTCGGTTGGCAAGGACTGGGACCTGCCGCTGCCCGGCGCGGAGGAGGAGACGTTGTGAGCGGAACCACGTCCACGAGCCTGACTCCCCAGCAGAGTAGAGCCGTCTCTTGCCGTGAAGTTTCCGTCGTGTTGTCCTCCGGCGCTGGCTGCGGCAAGACGCACGTCCTGACGCAGCGTTACCTTTCACACCTCGAGGAGGATGGCGCATCGGTCGGTCAGGTCGTCGCCATCACCTTCACCGAACGGGCCGCCCGGCAGATGCGCGAACGCATCCGCGGGGCCATCCTGGCGCACTTGCGCGCCGCGAGTGATGCCAATGCCGGCCGCTGGGCAGAGCACTTGCGCGGTCTGGAAATGGCGCAGATCAGCACGATCCACGCGTTCTGCGGCATACTTCTCCGCCAACACGCCATCGAAGTCGGGCTCGACCCCCATTTCGACATACTGGAGGACGTGCTGTCGGTGAACCTGGAGGCAGAGGCGCTCACCACCTGCCTGCAGAAACTGCTGACCGCCCAGGACCAGGCCGGCACCGACTTGCGCGACTTGGTGTTGCTCTACGGTTGGCAACCTGTCGTCGAGGCCGTGCAGCACTTGCTGCGCGCCTGGGACGAGCGGCCCTGGCGAGAATGGCTGAGCAGGCCAGCTGAGCAGGTGGCCAGAGAGTGGCAAGAGCAGGCGGGTACGCTGCTACCGCGGTATGTCGAGTATCTGACGGCCGGGTGTCCAAAGATTGCGACCTGCGTCGATCTGCTCCGGCGCAATCCGCCGCGATCGGGTACGCGCATGGCAGATAATGCCCATCTCCTGCAAGAGAAACTGCCGCGGCTGGCGGAAGCCGCGGAACTGGCGGCTGCCGTCGAGGAATTGACCGAAGCGGCAAAGGTCGGCCGGCAGGGCGCCAAAGCGTGGCCGGACGGAGACGATTATCTGCAAGTGAAGAAGGCTCTGGAGGAATTCCGCGAGGAGCTGCGCAGTCGGAAATTGGCAGAGTTCATCCCCATACCCGAAGAGAGCGTCGGTGCCATCCAGGTCGGGCAGCGTTTCCTGCGTGTAGCCCAGGAAGCGATCCAGGCTTATCGCGATCTCAAACGGCTCCATGGCGTCGTCGATTTCCAGGACTTGCTCGTCATGGCCCGCGATCTGCTGCGCGACCATGAAGAGGTACGCGTCCGTTTACAGGAGCGCTACCGCTTTCTGCTAATCGACGAACTGCAAGACACTGACCCGGTGCAGATGGAGCTGGTGGATTCGCTCTGCGGCGCCGGCTTGACCCAGGGCAAACTGTTCGCGGTCGGGGATCATGCACAGTCGATTTATCGTTTTCGCGGCGCCGATGTTCACCTGTTCCGTGAACTCCGCTCGCGGGTGCCGCACGCTGGCCGCCTTAATCTGGGCGTAAACTTCCGCAGCCAGCCGGCGATCCTCCAGTTCACCAATGCGCTGCTTGGGCATCGTCTCCAGGACTACGAGGAACTGAAGGCGCATCACGGCCAGGTTAATCCGGGGCCGTGCGTCGAATTCCTCTGGTCGCCGCGCGTCCGGCCGGAGAGCGTCAACGAATCCCGGGCGCGCGAGGCCGACTGGATCGCGCGCCGCATCGTTGCCATGCTCGACCGGGAGGCGCTTGTCGTTGAGCGCGAGGGAAACGTCGAACGACTCCGTCCCGTGCGACGCGGCGACGTAGTGCTGCTGTTCCGGGCGATGACCAACGTGCATCTGTACGAGGCGGCCCTGCGGCAACACGGGCTCGATTACTACCTCGTCGGCGGTCGCGCTTTCTTCGCCCAGCAGGAGATATACGACCTCCTCAATCTGCTCCGGGCCCTTGAGAACCCGCAGGACGCCGTCAGCCTTGCTGGCACCCTGCGCTCACCGTTCTGCTGTCTGAGCGATGAGGCGCTGTTTGTGCTGAGTCGGACACGCGACGGACTCTGGGCGGGGCTGCACAACGTGGAACTGTGCGCTCGACTGCCGGAAGACCAGCGAGCTCGCGCCGACCGAGCGCGGCGGCACCTCGACCAGTGGCGCGACCTCAAGGACCGCTTGCCAATCGCGGCGCTACTCGGCCGGATCTTCGCCGATGCAGGCTACGATGCCAGTACGCAGTTCGAGTTTCTGGGGGACCGCAAGCTGGCCAACCTGTGGAAACTCGTGGACCTGGCTCGCACCTTTGACCGCTCGGGCCTGTTCGGACTGGCCGAGTTCATCCAGCGCCTCGGCGATCTCGTAAAGGCGCAGCCGCGCGAGGAACAGGCAGCGACCCAGCCGGAAAACGCCGATGTCGTCCGACTCATGACGATCCACCAGGCGAAGGGTCTGGAGTTTCCCGTGGTGATCGTGCCAGACGTGGCTGCCCAGGGACATGACTCGCATCTGCCAGTGGCGCACTGGGCCGGCCGGCTTGGCTGCGTCGTTCGGCAGCCCAGCGATCTGGAGGACCCGGAGACTTTCACCGACTTCGGTTGGCGGCTGTGGCAGGTGGCAGAAGAGATTGAAGATTGGCACGAGGATTTGCGAACGCTCTATGTCGCCTGCACGCGCGCGCAGGATTACCTGATCCTGTCGGCTGCTCTGGAAGAACCGGCCCGGCCGGCGAACTCCTGGATGCTCACGCTGGCGCAGCGTTTCGACCTGCAGAGCGGCGCCTGCCTCGCCGCGGACGTACAGGAGGAGAGCTTGCAAGTCCGTGTGATCGCCAGCGAGGAGGCACTGGGGATGGGCGCTATCCAGCCGAGCATGCCTCGAGACCGGGAGAAGGAAGCAGCCGAAACGGGTTGTGAGGTACGCAGCGCGCGCGGGAGGCTTCCCGTTGGAGTTATTCCCATACCGGTGAGTCTGCGCGGCAAGCGCATCATCCGCCTGGTTGAACTCGAAACCTATCTGCGCCGGGGACAAGAGCACGCGCCCGGGGATGCTGGCCTGCGGGCTGCGGAGAGGGCTTACCAGTTTGATGCCGAGGACGGTTCCGACCGCAGGCAATGGTTCCGGCGGCGCGATGTACTGGCGGCCGCCCCCGAGACCGCCGCCGAGCCGCGCGACCGCATTCTCCGGTCCGTGCTCCAGAGCTGGGATTTCCGCGAGGCCCACGGCTGGCGTCCACTGCTGGAACAGGAATTGCTAGCGCACAGCGGCCCCGAAGGGCGGGCGGAGCTGCGGCGAGTGTTGCAGGCAGACCTGGGACGTTTCGCGGACTCCGCCACAGTACAGAGGCTAGCAATGGCAGAAGCGTGCCACCGCGAAGTCGAGTTCCTAGTCGATTGGCCGGCGGAGACCGGCGGCCCCCGTGTCGCTCTCCACGGCCTGATCGACTGCCTCTGGCAGGATGACAGGGGCGACTGGCATCTCCTGGCGTTTGTCACGGAGCGGAATTGTACAGACGGCGACGACACGTCGTGGGGCGGCCGTAAGCCCGGCCTGCTGCTGTCCGCATGGGCGCTGCACCGACACCTGGGGACGTGGCCAAGGAGCGCCACGCTCTTCTGCCTGGCGACGGGCGCCGCGCTGACGGTGAACGCGCAGCGCCTGCGCCAGCGGCAAGCACGCGTCGCGGCAGGCGCCGCCATCCGCGAGTTGCTAAGTGGCAACTTGTCAGAGCCCGAAGCGTCAGCGATCGGGAGCTAATCCGTCGCTAACACTTGAGGCTCCGATACGGCTTACTTTCCAGCTGTTACGGCGTCGGCGAAGGCGTAACGCTGCCAGCGCTGTTCTAGCTCGGTAAAGTCGTTGATGCCGTAGTGCCGCCGCAGGGCGTCCTCATAGCCGCCGCGCAACCCGTCGCGCACGAATTGGGTGAATGTCTGCGGTCCCTTCTCGTGCGTCAGAAACTCGACCAGCGATACGCTCTCGGCATAGAACGAACCGATGTAACGTGGATCGGGATAGTCGTCGAGCTGGATGAGCTGTTTCAGCGGGAAGAGTTGCTGGTCCCGGCGATGCTGCGGTAGGTTGCGCAGGTGCCGCTCGATCTTCTCGTGCGGCTCACTGAGCACGGCCACGCCCTCGTCTGCCCAGCGCGGCACCATGAACTCGCCGAATCTGCCGGCCAGGACGACGTGTGTCGTCTCGTGTGGCAGCACTGCGATCAACATGTTCGGATCGTCGCAGTGGAGGTCCATCTTCCGGCGAACGACTCGACCCCCCTCAGCGCGGATCGTCGAATGTCCGGGCGAAGTGGCCGGCACGCCGGTCGCCTTGCTGTAATCCTGGCCCGAGGCGTACAGGAACAGGTCGCAACGCGGGTTCCAATCTTCATTGGCGTCGCCGAACCACTTGCGCTGCATCGTCAACCGCGTCCGTTCCGCCACCTGGGCGACGCGCTCGGCCAGTTCGCGCGGCTGGTTGTGGTAGATGCGGAAGTTCGTCGACTCTGCCAGCGCCCAGCCGTTGGCCTGACTGTCGGAGTGACGCACCTCGACGGGCAGCGCGCCGGTCTCGGGGACCTGGGCCGTCGCCTTGCGGTCCTCGATCTTGCGCAGCAGTCCCTTGCCGTAATCCTCCAGGCGCGGCGCCAGGCCAAGAGCGGTCTGAACTTCTTGCTCTAACTCATTGTAAGCGGGCCCGCCGGCCGGCGGCTGGTTGAGCTGCTGAACAACGCGATAGAACTTGCAGTAAGCCCACTGCTCCTTGCTGGCCGCGTTCAGGGCCGGCTCAGTGCGAGAGGCCTGCTCGAAGAGATGCGCCGCGGCATCATAACGGCGATTGAGGAATTCCTTCTCCGCCTGCTCCAGTAGTCCGCGGTTCTCGCGCTTTGCCGCATTTTCCAGACGAAACGGATCGGGAGCGTCGTCGACCTTGCCGCGGGCCTTCGGCGTCAGCGGTATCGGCGCGGCGGTCGGAGCCTTCACGACGGCGGCCGGCGCTACCGGCGCGGGCCGTCCCGTGCCGCCCTCGATACCGGCGCCCGGATCGAGAATGCGCAGCCGTTTCAGATACTCTTCCGCTTCGGATTCCTTGTTGGCGAGGCGCAGTTCCTTGATGTACGCCCGGTAGGCGTCGCGCAGCATGGTCAGGTATTCGCGGCTGCCGTTGATCCGCGCCAGTTGGCTCTCGAGTACGTAGACGGCCGCCTGCGGATTGCCGCGCAGCAGGTGCTCGTGACCCTGCTGCAGGGCGGTCTGCACCGCGAGGGTAGTGGCGATCGGATTCTCGCGTTCCTGGGCAGGAGCTTTCGGAGCGATGAGCAGGAATAGCGAGAGAACAGCACCGGCGAGCACGCCCGCGCCGGCGCGCGCTGACAGGCCTTCCCGGGCCATGGGGAGCATCCTTGCTTAGGGTCTTGTGATTGGGTCCTGCGCCGCGAGAGCAGCGACTGCCTGAGGCGCCCGGAGACGTGGGCCGGCCAGGGCCGGCGCCGCACCGGGCGACGATGGTAGGGCCCCTCCTCGATTCGCTTCGTCCGGCCCCGGCAGCGCCCGAAGTTGACGCTTGTGTGCCTTCGCCTTCCTGGCGAAGCGCCGGGGCATGAGCAGGGGTACGGTAGATCGCAGCCCGGAAAAATACAAGACGAAGTTATGTCACCCGGCGTGCTGCAAGATGCGGTGGATGTACTGCCGCACGCCCTCGACATCCACGCCGACGGCAAGCTCCACGTTTGGCTTGGCAGTGATGTGCTGCCGAGTATCGACGACAGTCATGCCGCGCGTCAGCTCGCCGCGCGTCTCGACGTCCACGACCATGGGTCGCGTACTCAAGGCCCCAGGCAGCACGAGCGGCACGAGGCCCAGCACGTCCTTGAGGTGGAATCCCTCGATACCGTATAGATTCGCCGTGGTGCCGATACCGTACGGGACCACCTGCCGCAGAAACCGGCAGGTACGTGATTCCGGGTTGGGCAATTCGAGCAGGTCCGACGGCGAGAAAAGAAGTTTGCGGGCCACGTCCAGCGGGATGAGTGTTAGCGGCGCCTTGCAGTAGAGTGCCTGCCGCGCAGCTGCTGGGTCGCAGTGGAAGTGGAACTCGGCGACAGCGCTGGCGTTGCCCGGTTCGTGCCACGCACCACCCATGCAGACGATGCGGTGCAGCAGCGACGGTAACTCGGGATCACGGTCGATTGCCCGGGCCAGCACGGTCATCGGCCCCATGGTGATGAGGGTGATCTCCTTCGGATGCTGTCGTACCAGATCGGCGAGCAACTTGTCGCTCGGGTGAGGGTGGTGCAGTTCGGCGCAGGGCACGACCAGGGTCCCCAGGCCGCTCGGCCCGTGCAGGCGCGTGCCGTCCTCCTCGTATTCCGCGGGCAGGGCCGCTCCGAGACGCGGCCAGCGCCGCGGGTCGAGTTGTTCGAGGATGATATGGATATTGCGCGTAGCTTTATCCGCGTTGACGTTACCGGCCGTCGCCGCCAGGCCCAGGACTTCCAGATCCGGATCGTTCAGCGCCAGAGCGATGGCGAAGGCACCGTCAATACCGGGGTCGGCGAGTAGAATGACTTTCCGAGCCATGACAGAGTTCCTCTGCCTGTGCGGTTCTTCGTAGATAAGCCGCTCACGGGCTGGCGGCGTCGCCGCCAGCCCGTAAGCGGCTCAGGTCAAGGCGCCTTGCCGAGACCCGACGCGCAGCCGTTCGAGCACTTGCCGCGTCCGTCCATCGTCGAGTGCCGCCGCCGCCTGCGCCACGCCCTCGCTCAGGTTGGCTACCCGCTCCGCGGCGAGCAGGGCCGCAGCGGCGTTGGCCAGCACGACCCGCCGCGCCGGTCCGTCGCGGCCGTCCAGCACTGCCCGAATGATGGCAGCACTCTCTTCTGGTCCCTCGGCTCGCAGGTCCTCGAGCCGGCACCGTTCCAGCCCGAAATCCTCCGGCGTCCACTCCCAGACGGACACGCGGCCAGCCGATACTTCGCGGACCAGTGTTGGCGCCGACAGGCTGACCTCGTCGAGGCCATCGCGGCTGCACACGAGCAGAGCACGGCGCGTGCCGAGGCGCGCCAATGCCCCGGCCAGGGGATCGAGCAATTCTTGCTGGCCCACTCCGAGCAGCTGGTGTGCCGCGTCCGCTGGATTCGCGAGGGGACCGATAAGGTTGAATAGCGTCCGCACTTGCAGGCGGCGCCGCACCGGGCCCACGTGGCGGAGCGCGGGATGGAAGTGCGGTGCAAAGCAAAACGCCAGGCCCGCATGGTCGAGACAGTGCAGCGCCGTGGCAGCATCGGTCTCGACCGCGACGCCAAGCATCGCGAGCACGTCGGCACTGCCGCTGCGACTTGACGCGGCTCGGTTGCCGTGCTTCACCACTGGAACGCCCGCAGCCGCCGCCACCAGCGCCGTGGCCGTACTGATGTTGAATGTGCAACTGCCATCGCCGCCGGTGCCGCAGGTATCGAGAACGTCGCTGCGACCCGTTTCCAGCCGGACCATGTGCTCGCGCAGCACGGCTGCGGCAGCGGCCAGTTCGACCGCCGTCTCACCCTTCATTCGCAACCCAACGAGAAGCGCCGCAGTCTCCGCCTCGTCGCAACGGCCCGCCATGATGTCGCGCATCACGAGGCGCATCGTCTCCTCCGCCACGTCGCGGCGGTCAATCAGTGCGTTCAGGACGTCGACAAACCATGACGGCGTCGGCATGACAACGGCTGCAAGCAGGCGTCTGGAAGCGAGCGACGGTTCCCCATGAACCTCTCTACTCCTGAGCATACCGAATGCGGCGACCGTCGCCAAAAGAATGTTTCAACACAAGCTGCTCCGCCTGCTCAGGCTGCATGGACTGTCCGCAGCGCAGCTGCTGTCCCAGCTGCGCGCGCGAAATGCGCAGTCAAGGCATTTCTCTCTTCCATTGTGTACACCCGTCTAATATACTGAGGTTCAGATTGACAGGGTTTCGTTCGTTTGACCCGACGATCACGGCTGCTCTTGCCCCTGGCATCAGGGGAAGGGCATTTCCCATTCCGGGTATCCTTTTTTTGGAAAGGTATGCATCATGCCGGACTTCAGTTCCTTGACGGACCGTCAGCGCGAAATCTATGAATTCATCCGTGAGAAGATCGAGAACCGAGGTTATGGCCCTACCGTGCGCGAGATCGGCTCGGGCTTCGATATCAAGTCGCCGAACGGTGTTATGTGCCACCTGAAAGCGCTGGAAAAGAAGGGCCTCATCAAGCGCGAAGGATTCTCGGCGCGGGCCATCATGCTGCTGGATCACCGGCATCCCGGGGCGACGCTGCCCTTACTTGGTTCCGTGGCCGCCGGTACGCCGACCGAGGCCGTGGGCCACGACGACCGCCTCGACTTCTGCGAACTGTTTGGCGGAACGAACCACTACGCTCTGCGCGTGCGCGGCCAGTCGATGATCGAGGACCACATCGCCGACGGCGATTTCGTCGTTATCCGCAAACAGGAGACGGCGGAGAACGGCGAGCGCGTAGTGGCCATGATCGACAATGAGGTCACGCTGAAACAGTACTTCCGGGAGCGAAACTCGATCCGCCTGGAGCCGGCCAACGGCAGCATGGCGCCAATCGTCGTTCATGCCGACGCCGATACGCACATCCTGGGAGTGCTCGTGGGCGTGCTACGGCGCTGCTAAGATATTGCCGCTTGCGGCCTGGCGACAAGAACGCTAGGCCGCAAGCGGCAGGCACAGTCCTGTCAGCAAGGCCAGGTTCGCCCGCACGTTTCGCCGCGCTGCCTCGCCCGGAGTGATGGCCAGCAGTGGATGCTCGGTGCGATCCAGGAAGTGGCGCAGAAGCCCCTGCACCTGGACCGGCGACCAGTCGCCGAGCAGGTCCGCGCCGGCCAATTTCCCCTCGGCTGCCGCCAGAAACGCTTCCAGGATTAGCCGCACCTCTTCCAGGACCAGCATTCCCGAATCCCAGTTCACCGCTGCATCGGCGCCAACCAGCACGTCCTTGTCAACTGAAACGTACAGCGGATATTCCGCAAGGGCCGCGGTGAAGGGTCGTAGCAGATCGCACAGCCGGCCCGCGTTCACTGCCACCTCCGGGTTGGGCCGCACGGGTTCATTGGCGATTCGTGCCCATGAGCCGCGCCCGAAGGAGCGCACCGCCGGAAGGACCGTGATCTTCCCTGAGTGCAGCCACGGCCATGGCGCCAACCAGCGATAGGAATTGTCGAAATCCAGCTCGCCACCGACGTGAAAAATGCGTCGCACTTGCGGCAGTCGGCCCGCGTGAAAGAGCCAGGTGCCGCAGTGCAGCAACGGGATGCCGCGCATCCAGTCGGGGTGTTTGTCGAGGACGAGGAGGTTGCACGGGTGCCGCAGACGCCGCAACAGCGCGAGACTGACGTGGTGAAAATCTCCCGATCCGAAGAGGGTCAAGTGCGGAGCATCGTCCGTCTCCCCTCCGAGCAGGTTCGCCACGGCCCGCTCGAATTGGCGATACTGGCGAAAACTGCACGCCATGCGGATGCGTGGACCCCAGGAACGTAGGTCCAGTACGCGCGGTTGATACACGTCGAGAATGTCGTGCTGGAGGAGAAGACTGCCGTCGAGATCGAGGATCCGGGCATCCATGCGCTGCCTTCCCATCAGGGCGACCTGGAAAAGCGCCACGTCGGCGCCGGGCCGCGATCTTATCAGGCCGGGCCACCTGGACAAGCCGAAGTGGCTCGGAGAGCGTGCGCGGCGTTCTGGATCAGGCGCCGCTCCAGGAAATCGAGAACGCGTTGGCAATGCACCACACCGCCCTGGTCCAGGACGTCGTGTCGGCCGGCGTGCCGGACCAGGTGGAATTCATGCGGGCCACGGCAGGCTGCGAGCAGGCGTTGCCGCGCCAGAGGGGGCAGATACGGGTCCACTTCGCCGGCCAGGAGCAGCAGCGGAGCGGGGGCCAGATTACCGATGTGTGCGACGGGCGCCACCCGAGCCAGCGGCACTCCCAACCGTTGCTCCGTGACCCAGATCGTGCCTCGACTGAGGCAGCAAACCCAGGACGGCGCCCCAGGTGAAGAGAAACGGCTGAAAAAAGCGCTTTCGAGATCGGCGTACGGGCTTTCCAGGATGACCGCCCCGAGACCGCTTACCCGGGCCGCAGCGAAACAGAGTGCGGCAGCTCCCATCGACAGACCCCATGCGGCGCACCGCTGCCCGGGCCATTCCTGCTTGACCATGTCCAGCACTGCCTGAACGTCGTGCTGTTCGTGCCAACCAAAACTGGTACGGCCGCCATCGCTTTCGCCGTGGGCGCGGTGATCGAAGGCCACGCACCGGTAACCCGCCGCACACAGCAGGGCGATTCGGGGAAGCATCTGCGCGCGGTGGCCGCGCACGTCGTGGAACAGGGCGACCGTCGCACTTGGTCCCGACGGCGCGACCATCCAGCCGGTCAGGCGCAGCCCATCGGCCGTGCGGCAGTGGCGAGGCTCCACGTATAGTCCATCTTCACGCGGGGTGGACCGTACTCGTCCCCGCGTGGCGCGGGTTAGCCACCTCGAAAGCGTCTCGGCGTGGCGCAGACCATTTGGTCCACCCGAGAGCGCCAGTCCCTCCAGCAAGCCGGTAATCTGTCGAGTGGCTATGCGGGCCATGTGCCTCTTCTGCCTTAGTTTCTGGTGCCGCTCTGCCGTCCGGCCAGACCTCGCATCGACCACCCGGGGCCCTGACATGACACCAACCTGAGCAAAAAGCTTGCCGAAGGAATCGGGCGGAATGTCCCGACCGCATGCCTTGACAGTTGCTACAATAACCCCGTAGAGGACCGAATTCAGTGGGGAGCCGCCACGAGATGCAAGCGAATAACGCACAGGATGAACTCCGTCAGCGCTGGCAAGCCCTTGCCGAGCAGTTGGGACTGCCTCCGGATCCAGAGCCGGAACTCGAAGCTGTACCGAAAGCGCCCGCCGTCCGAGTAACGCCACCTACCCCGCGCGAAGAACCGATAGCTGCGGCGCAACTCGAACAGCCGTCCCGACTTGTCGAGCCCGAATCGTTGCCGCCTGAGACCGGGGCAGCACGAGGCCGCCGCAAGCGCCCATCAGCGCTTCCCGAGATGGAGACCGCGCCACATCCGGCAGAACCGGAGCCGGCGACGGAAACCGTGATGTCTGCCGAACCCGCTGAAGTTGCCGAGGCTGTCGAGGAGGCATCGCCCGAACGCGGGCGCAGACGCGGGCGTCGAGGAGGCCGAACCCCCGCTCCCGCTGCGGAGGCCGAAACCATCACGGAAGAACCCGCCGCGGAGGAACCTGCCGGCGAGGAACCGATCGCCGAAGAGGCACAGACGGACCGCGGCCGCAGGCGTGGCCGAGGCCGGGGTCGCTCGCGGAAGAGTGGACGGGGCGAGCGCGATGAGGTCGGTGCCGTGGAAGAGAGGGTCTCCAAAGAACAGCCGGCCGTCGAGACAGAAGCCGAAGACGAACCGCAGGCAGAACGGGAGGAGCCGGACGTCGATGAGGAGGCGGAACCGCTTTCCGACCTGAACGTACCTTCCTGGCAGGAGCTGATCGGGTCTCTATATCGACCCGATCGTTAAGAGCGGCTCGCCGATTCCTTCCTGCCCGGTCCCGGAGGGCTTGGCTGCGGCCCGACTGCGGGCACGCCCGCGCCCTTTATGGAGACTTTCCATGGCCGATGCGATCATCGACATTGTCGGTCCGGAAGATTTGCCAGTGATCGTGGAGGTCTACAATCAGATTTTTCGGCCGGCACGCGACCTGGAGTCGTTTCAGCGCCGCTTCTCTGGCCGTTACAACGCGCTGCAGATGCTCGCTCGCCTCGGCGACCGCCCGGTCGGCTTCTTTCTCGGCTTCGAACTGAAACCGACCGTCTTTTTCGCGTGGTTCTATGGCGTGCTGCCGGAGTGCCGCCGAACGGGTATCGCCTCTCAACTAATGGAGGCAGTCCACAGCTGGGCGCGGCAGCACGAGTACGAATCTATCCGCTTCGAGTGTCACAACCAGCACCGGCCAATGCTCCACTTGGCCATTGCCCAGGAGTACGACATCGTCGGTATCCGCTGGGACCCCGACCGCGGGGACAACCTCGTCATTTTCGAGAAGGTGCTTGGCAATTAGGGAACGGCGACCGGTGGCCCAATGTTCAAGAAGTTCTGGAGCAGCCGCGGTCCCTCGCTTGTGAGGAAACTTTCCGGGTGGAACTGGACGCCGTGCAGCGGCCAAATTCGGTGGCGGACGCCCATGATCTCGCCTTCCTCGGTCCAGGCACATACGACGAAATCCGGGTTTGTGAACGTCTCGCGCCGGATAACAAGGCTGTGATAGCGCGTCGCCTCGAACGGATTGGATAGCCCCGCGAAGACGCCTTGGTTGTCGTGATGGATTAGCGACGTCTTGCCGTGCATCACGCGGTAATTGCGGATCACCTCACCACCGAAGACGTGGCCGATGCACTGGTGTCCCAGGCAGACGCCCAGCGTCGGCACCACTGGTGCAAACCGCTTGATCACCTCGTTGGAGACGCCCGCCTCGCGCGGCGTGCAGGGGCCGGGCGAAATGAGGACGTGTGTCGGCTGCAACCCTTCAATCTCTGCCAGCGTCACCTGATCGTTGCGGAAGACGCGCAGGTCAACGTTGGGGTCCAATTCGCCGAAGCGCTGGACCAGGTTGTAAGTGAACGAGTCGTAGTTGTCGATCAGGACGATCATGGCTGATGGCCGGTGGCTAGGGGGTTCTTGCCAGCCACCTATCCTTGTTTCGAGGGATAGGGCTGGGCGCTGTTCAAGGTGCCGTCGTACTTGGCCTTGGCGGTCGCTGGGTCAAGCTTTTTCAGGCAATCGGTCGATGCGCTGATGTCGTACCAGGCGCCATCGGCGAAATCGACCAGGGCCTTGTTGTTGCGATTGACGGTGATGACACGGCCGACACGACCAGCGAACCGCGCCAGTTCCGGTCGTTGTGCGTTCACTTCAACATACTGGTCAGTCCATTCCCGTTTCAAGGCTTCGTATTTGGTATCGAGATTGTCCATCGTGCCGCTCATTTTTCGAGGTCTTGCCCCGCCGCGCGAGGCCAGGGGTGTTCATATCCGCAGGCGGCCAAAAGGCCAGTGACTGCGTAGCCGCCCGCCGCTAACTTTCGCGGAACGCCTGGTGTCGCGGCCCGCGCCGCGCCGGCTCGAAATCGAGTCGCCGGACGAACTTGCATGCCTCATCAGCGCCGTGGTCGCGCTGGATGCCCGCGTCCTTCCACTCCACCGCCAACGGGCCATCGTAGCCGATATCGTTCAGTGTCCGCATCACCGCTTCCCAGTCGATGCCGCCGCGCCCCGGCGCGCGGAAATCCCAGCCGCGCCGCGGATCGCCGTAGGGCAGGTATGAGCCCAGAATGCCGCTTCGGCCGTTCAGCGACAGAATAGCATCCTTGACGTGAACGTGGTAAATCCGATCCGGGAAGCGCCTCAGGAACTCCACAGGATCGACCCCTTGCCAGTGGAAGTGGCTCGGGTCAAAGGTGAAACCGAACTCCTCGCGGCCGTGCAAGGCATCCAGGACCATCTCGGCGCTGTACATGTCGAACGCGATCTGCCCCGGATGCACCTCGAAGGCGAAGCGGACGCCGCAGTCCCGGCAAGCGTCGAGGATCGGCGTCCACTGATGCACGAATTCCTTCAGCCCCCCCGCGACGACCTCGGGCGCCGCCCCGGGATAACCGACGACGTAGGACCAAATCGGCGAGCCGGTGAAGCCGCCCAGGACCGCCACGCCGAGCTTCTGGGCCGCCCGCACCGTGGCGATCATCTCCGCCGTGGCGCGTTCGCGGACGCCTTCGGGTTTGCCGTCACCCCAGACGTAATCCGGCACCAACGCCTGGTGGCGGGCGTCGATACGATCGCTGACCGCCTGGCCGACGCGGTGGTTGCTCAGCACGGGAACAGTCAGGTCGTGGCGCGCCAACAGATCGAGCTTCGCCTGGCAGTAGTCCGGCTCGCTCAGCGCACGCTGCACTTCGAAATGGTCGCCCCAGCAACAGAGATCGAGCCCCTGGTAACCCCACTCCGCCATCTTTGGCGCCAGTTCTTCGAGGGGAAGATCGGTCCATTGTCCCGTGAAGAGTAGGACGGGCCTTGCCATGCGGATGCTCCCTGCCCCTATGCGTGGCCGAGGCCGGCGAGGGTTATCCCTCGCCGGCCTCGGCCACGACCGGTTCCCGATGCGCTCACGGCAGTTTGTCACCACCCGGCGGCGCATTGCTGTTGCCCCCCGGCGGCCGCGTTTCCGGCGGCGCCACCTCTGGCGCTGCCGCCGGCGCTGTTGCCGGTGCCGGCGTAGGCACGCGCAGGCTCGGTGCTTCAACCATGCTCGCCGCAGCGGCCGGCTTCGGCGGCGCCGGAGGTGGAACCGAGAGATCTTCCTCCTCGTCCTCGTCGAAGAAGACCTCGTCCAGTTCCGCATCATCCACCTTGCGGCGCAGCAGTAAATAGATGATTGATGAAGCTGTCCAGAAGTAACTGTAGCCGAATCCGAGGATTAGCAGGAAGAACAGCCCCAGCCAGATGGACACCAGGACGGCGCCAGCCTGGTTCCACCAGCGCAGCGTTCCCAGGTAGTTGTGATACGCCTCCGGATTGATCTCCCCCTCTTGCACGACGGCCGCTCCATGTTCTGCCGCCGCCCCTTGCAAGAGCAACTCCCGCCAGCCGAATGACGTTGGCGAATACACGAACAGGAAAGACGGATCGCGGCTGGAAATGCTTCCCTTGCTGACGCCCCACTTGGCAAGGTACACGGTCAGCGAGCCCATCAGGCCGATGAAGAACACCAGGACTGCTCCATACGCCAAGGCCACAACGCTGTACCAGAGATACTGCCAGGGTGCCTGAAGCAGGTAGCTGTACGCGCGGGCAAAGGCATTCAGGCCCTCCTCGTCCTCCGTGCTGATCGTGGTTGTCATGAGCGGCCAGCTGATCAGCCCGACGAGCAAGCAGGCGATGCCCAGGCCAAGGATGAGGGCGACGGGCCAAAACACGCCGTCGATGAGGATGTCGCCGAGGCCGGGGATCATGTGCAGTACACCGAACAAGATCAGCACGATCACCAGCACGGCCACCAGCACCAGTGGCAGGAGCGGCGCGAGGAGGTAGGACCAGACATAACGCCGCAGGACGAACCGTAGTGCCTCGAGTGGACTGATCTTCTCATTCCGCGCGACCTCCACCGCGGCCATGCGCGTAATGGCGCCACCGAAGAGGGCCCAGGTTGCCAGGGTGGCGAACACCACGAGCAGGAAGTAGATCCGACTCAGCCAATCGGCGCGCGGACTAAAGAAGTAGACGATCGGCCGCAGAAATTTGGCCAGCGGCTCCAGCAGCACCGGCACCTGATGGGTCAGCAGCCAGTCCCAGAAATGCCCGGTCTCCCACGGAACACCTGCCTGGCCGGTAACCAGGAGAAACGGATTCGGACCGCGATTCTCAAACCAGGGCCAGGTGCGCAGGGTGCCGAACGGCTTTTCAATGTGCCGATTGACGATTAATGCCTTGGCCCGTGTCTCGTCAGGGCCACCCTCGGCGCGCGCCGGAAGGTAGTCGGCCAGTTGCTTGATCTCGTCGCGAGTAACTTTCTGCTTCCGCTTGACGTGCTCCAGCAGGCCGCGGACCCGGCTGTCGTCCGGCTCCTTCTCGCTGTTGTTCTCCAGCGCCTTGGCGATCTCTTTGACGCGATTGTACTCCGGAACGCTCACGGCAAGGTCGCCCGCCTCGAAGGTTTGCTCCCTCGCGCCGTCGCCGGCCGCCTCCCACATCAGGTTCCAGCTGGCCCGCTCCTGCAGAAAGTCCTTCCATTTGGCGTTTTCCCGATCCGGTCCCTCGGCGTACTGCCCATAGCGCGAGTCCTGGTAACCCTCCGGCCATTCCGGCTTGCTGGTGAACGAGAAGAAAACGTAGGCGAGGACGTACCATAAGACGGCCATGACGAGTACACCGGCCGCCGCCAGGCCGACCTTGCTTATGCCCACCGCCACGCGGAAACCGCGGAATAACTCGGTCCAGGGTAGCAGGTGGCGCCAGTTGATATCGCGGGTGTCAATTCGATCCTCGGCCATGCAAGGCTCCTTATAACCTCTGCGTCCCAGGCGCGTGCCGGTGGCACCGCCTGAGCCGGCTTTTGCGGCATTCAGTAAAGGGAGAATTATACTGGTTCGAGAGGAGGCGGCCAACGGGAAGCCAACCGCGGCCATGGCTGTGGAGAACTTGTTGAGGTTGGCCTCTCACCTGGGCTATAATAATAACTGGCGAGCGGCTGGTGTCAAGCGGCCGGTTAACACGTTGACACTGGCTGGTTGAGACCGGCCGCTCGCCAAGAAGCTCCGGCCTTCGCAGGAGAGCAGCCGTGGCGACGATCTTGGAGCAGGCCCACGCAGCACCGGCCGGCAAGTATGACGCCATGGTCGAGGAGCACCTGCGCCGCGCGCGGTGGCGCATCCGCGCTCTCGACCTCACCATCGGCGTGCTCGCGCTCAGCACCGGCACATTGGCGTATACCCTCGTCATGCTCCTGTGCGATCGCTGGATCCAGCTGTCGCCGCTCTGCCGGCAGGCATCGCTCCTCGTCTATGGTGCGGTGGCGTTGTTCTATCTTCTGGCCGGGCTGGTTTGGCCGCTCTGCCGCCGCATCAATCCGTACTACGCCGCGCGTCACCTGGAAGAGGTCGTCCCCGGCTCGAAGAACAGCGTTGTGAATTGGCTCGACCTGCGCCATCGTCCGCTGCCATCGGCGATCCGCAACGCAGTGGGGCAACGTGCCGTACACGATCTGACGAAGGCCGACCTCGAGCAGGCTATAAGTGGGCGCCGCGCGGCCTGGCTCGGGGGGCTCACCGGTGCGCTGGCGCTGGCGCTATTCACTTTTCTCGTGCTGTTCGGGGCCCGGCCGTTCTTCTCGCTGCTGGGACGGGCGTTCTCCCCATTCGGGGAAGGCATCATCGCCACGCAAACGCAGCTGACGTTGCTGGAGCCCGTGGATGGGGATGCCACGGTGCCGGTGGGCAAGCCAGTTCGCTTTGCAGTTGACGTGGGTGGCCGGGTGCCTGAGGTCGGCAAACTCGATGCGCTGCGGCTGCTTTTCCATTACCAGCCGGCCGACCCCTTCGAGGAACGGCCGCTGGAGCGCGAAATGGACCAGACCTGGGTGACGACCCTGCCTGCGTTCCAGGTGCAAAATGGCTTCTGGTACAAGATCGTTGGCGGCGACGCCGTAACCCGTGAGTATCGCGTTAAGGTCCGCTCGACGCCGCTGGTTCACCAGTTCGAAGCGATCTACCACTACCGCCCTTATCTCGGCTGGCGGGATGACACGACACACGACCCCAACTTGCGTGCATTGCACGGGACCGAGGTCGCGCTGGTTGCGCGCACCAATCGCACCGTGAGAATCCGCGACAGCCGTTTGGAACTAGAACTGCCGAAGGGCAGTAAGAATATCGAAGCGGAGGCAGTCCCCGACGATCCGCAAGCGCTCCGCTTCCGCCTCGTCCTCGACGCCGACGCGAAATACCGCATCTGGTTTACATCGGTCGAGGGCGAGAACAACACCGAGCCAAAGGCGTACGGCATCCAGGTGTTGCCGGATCAGCCGCCGCGTGTCGTGCTCACGAAGCCTGGGCGAGAGGTTTCTCTTCCCGCCAATGGCGTGCTGCCGGTCGAAGGCAGCGCCACGGACGACATTGGTCTCACCAGGTTGACGCTACGCCTGCAAGTGGCCAACGGGCCAAGCCTGCAAGGGCGGGTCTACCGCGATGGCAAGTCGTTTCGCCTGGAGAGCGGCGGCTATTCGATGGCCCTGGAGTACAAGGATTTCGTGGACCTTGCCAAGCTCCGCGGCGAGGACGGCAGCCCGTTCACCTTGCAGCCGAAGACGGAGCTGGAATACTGGCTCGAAGCGGTGGATAACTGTGATTATCCAGAGCCGAACGTGGGCCGTAGCCTCACGTACAGGGTAAAGGTCGTCGAGCCGCAGGCCGACAAGCAGAAGCAGGAAAAGGAACGCAAGCAGGCCGCGGAGGAGAAAAGTAAACACGACAAGGAACAGGACGATCAGCTGAAGAAGGAGAGCGCGGCCGAGCGGAATGGGGCCAACCCCGAACATCCGCCCGAGCAGCCGGCCAACCCTGAAGCGAAGCAACCCAACGAGAAGAAGGGCGAAACGGAGAGGCACGAAGGGAAACAGCCCGACACGCAACCAGGCCAGAAGGCCGAACCAAAGCCGGGTGAAGGGCAGAAGGACAAGCAACAGCAGGACGCCGAGAAGCTCGCCAGCGCGATCCAGCAGCAGCAGGAAAAGAAGGGCGCAGCCAAGGAGCAGGGCGCGAAAGAACCGAAGGGCGAGGCCAAGGGCGAACAGTCGTCGCAGCCGAAGCCAGGCGAGGATGGTCAGGAGAACACCGGCAAGAATCAGCCAGAGCGGAGCAAACCGAACGATGACCAGAAGCCGGGCGCCGATAAGAGCAAGGCGAAGGGCGCTGGTGCGGGGCCAATGCAGGAGCAGCCAGGACAGAATAAGGAAGGTGGAGCTGGGCAAGAGGGCCAGAAACCGGACCGGGGTGAGGGAAAGCCGATGGGTCAGGACAGTTCTGGGAACAGTCGGGCGCCCCAGGCTGAGACAAAGGGCACGACGAAGCCGGAACCCGCGGGGATGAGCAAGGAACGCAGGACGGACGGCGGAGACGTCACGGAGCAGGCCGGCATGAAGAAGGACGATGGCCATGGAAAGGGCATCGAGGCGGGCAAGAAGGGGGAAGAGAAGCCGGCAGCCACGAATCAGGTGACGGGGAGCGGCGTGCCGCAGGGCGAGGCGAAGGACAGTGACAGCGCGGGTAAGGGCACGGCCCAGGACCTGAAGCCGGAGGACGTGCAGAAACTGGTGGAAAAGCTACGGAGCGAGAACTCCGGCGACCAGGGGAGCGCCGAACAAAAGCTGGAGCAGGCGCGGCGGGAGGCGAAGGACCCGGCTGCACGGGCCGCGGCTGAGAAGGCCCTGGGTGAGCATGCTCGCGAGCGAGAACGACAATCGCCGCCCGGGCTTGCAAAGGGCGAGTCTCCCAAGGAAGGGGCTGAACCCCGGAAGGACGGCCCGCCGTGTCAGTGTAAGGGCGGGGGTAAGGGCCAGGGTGAGAGGTCCGGTCAGAGCAAGGACGGTGGCGCTGGAGGTGGACAGACCCAGAGCCAAAGTTCGGCGAAGGGCCTCGGTAAACAGACCGCCCAGAGCGGTAGGCCGGGCGGCGATCCAAACGGCAACGCCAAGGGCCACGGCAATCAGCAGATTGGCGGCCAACCCGGCGGCGGCAACGGCGGCGGCCATCGGCTCACCGACAGCGGCGCCGTCCCGCCTCCCCAGTTCCCGCGCGCCGAGCCGCCGGATCCTAACCAGCGGCGACACCCGGGCGACCTCGTGCTGGAAAACCTGCGTCGCACCCTCGAGGAGCTGCGCAAACACCCGGAGGAATATCAGAAGGTCCTGAACCGCGCCGGGCTTACCGACAGAGACGTTCGCCGCGTCGAGAGCTATATCGACGAGAAGTTGCCGGCGCCGCAGGGTGGCGGCATGCTGCCGAACCTGGCCGCCAGAAAGGCGGCCGCCGGGCAGAGTCCCACCCCGGAAGCCAAGATCGGCACACAGGCGCTGCCGCCGCCGGGCTTCCGTACCTCAGCGCGCGAGTTCAGCCGCCAACTTGCCGACCCTGACAAGGATTGAAGTCGCTTTCCGGTTGGCGGGAAGGTCGCCCAACCGCAAGCGGCACGACAACGCTATGCCAACGCCGCATCGCTACCTGGTTCCATTCGATCCGAAGCACACCGAGCACCGCTTCACTGATGTTCTCGTCATCGGTGCCGGCATTGCCGGGCTACGCGCGGCGCTGGCGGTGCCGCGGCAACTCGACGTTCTGGTGGTCACCAAAGACGCCATTCAACAGAGCAACAGCGAGTATGCCCAGGGTGGCATCGCTGGCGTACTCTCGCCCGAGGACCGCTTCGAGAACCACATCGAGGACACGCTCACCGCCGGGGCGGGCCTCTGCGAGCGCGCCGTGGTCGAACTGGTGGTGCGCGAGGCGCCGGCGCAGATCAATGACCTCATACAGTTCGGCACTCACTTCGACCTGGAGGACGGCCAACTCGCGCTGACGCGCGAGGGTGGCCACAGCCATCGTCGGATCGTCCACGCACTCGGCGACGCTACCGGTCACGAAGTCATGCGCGCCATCATCGATAAAGCCCGGCATGCTGCCCACGTCACCCTCTGGGACCGCACGTTCACACTCGACCTGCTGACCCACGAAACCCGCTGCGTGGGGGCATTCGTCAGCCGCGCCCAGCGCGAGCCGCTCCTCATCTGGGCCAAGCAAACCATCCTCGCCAGCGGCGGCTGCGGCATGGTCTACCGCGAGACGACGAACCCGCCGGTGGCCACCGGCGACGGCATGGCCGCTGCCTACCGCGCCGGCGCCGAGCTGCGCGACATGGAGTTCATGCAGTTCCATCCCACCGTGCTCTACGTCGCCGGCTCCAGCCGACATCTCATCAGCGAAGCGGTGCGCGGTGAAGGTGCCTACCTGCGCGACAGGGACGGCGTTCGCTTCATGCTCGCCGAGGACCCGCGCGCCGAACTCGCTCCGCGGGACGTGGTCGCCCAGGCCATCGTCCGGTGCATGGACCGCACCCAGCATCCCAACGTTTATCTCGATCTGTCACACCTCGACCCGGCGAAAGTCCACGAACGTTTCCCCGGCATCGAGAAAGTTTGCCGCGACTTTGGCCTCGACATCACGCGCGACCTGATCCCGGTCCGGCCGGGCGCGCACTACATGATCGGCGGCGTCACGACGGACATGGAGGGGCGAACGACGCTGCCCGGACTCTGGGCCGCCGGCGAGGTAACGTCGAGCGGCTTGCATGGAGCCAATCGGCTCGCCTCAAACAGCCTGCTGGAAGGATTGGTGTTCGGCACCGCTTGTGGCCAGGGTGCGGCTGCGGCCGCAGCGGCTCTTCCCGACACCTTCACGGTGCCACCGCTACATTGGCGGCAGGAGCCGGAAGCCCGCGAGACCCTCGATGTGGCCGACGTGACCAATTCGCTGCGCAGTCTCATGGTGCGGCGCATGGGTATCGTGCGCGATCGGGCTGGCCTTCAGGAGGCCCAGCGAACGGTTGCTTTTTGGTGCCGCTATGCGTTGGCGCGCGTCTTTCACGCGCGGGACGGCTGGGAGCTGCAAAACCTGCTCACGGTGGCACGCGCAATGATTGACTCGGCGCTCCAGCGGGAAGAGTCGCGCGGCGTCCACTGCCGCGGCGATTTTCCTCAGCGCGACGATGCGCGCTGGCAGCGACATATAACCTGCCGGAACGCATGACCCCCGAGGGCCAGGGAGTAAACGACGATGTTCGCGGTCCTGTTGGAAGACCTGTTCGTGGATTTTCAGGAGACGGCCCATCTGGGGCGTGCTGTCGTGAGGCTGCTGGTGGCGGCCATTCTTGGCGGACTGGTCGGCTTGGAGCGCGAGTACGAGCACAAAGCGGCCGGTTTGCGAACGCACATGCTTGTCGCCCTCGGCGCGGCTCTGTTTGTCCTCATCCCGCTGGAAAGCGAATCGAAGGGGACGCACGCGACTGGTCCCGAGTTGGACCGCCTCAGCCGGGTCATCCAGGGAGTCGTCGCGGGCGTCGGCTTCCTCGGTGCCGGCACCATCCTGAAACTTGGCGAACAACGTGAGATCAAGGGTTTGACCACGGCAGCGAGCGTCTGGCTGACGGCCGCAATCGGCATTGCTGTCGGAGCCGGTTGGCTTTGGCCGGCGATCGTGGCCACCGGATTGGCTTTGCTGATCCTTTTCGTGGTGCTAACCGTGGAGAAGTGCTTCAAGCGTTCGCCGCCTCCCCCTTGACCGGATCCCAACACGTGGACCGCGCTGGTAAGTCCGGCATGTCTCGTCTCGGCGGACCGCGCCACCCCTAAAGTTCTCCGGGGCGTTCACACTCTGCGAGCGCAAACAGCTTTCCTTGTGGTAGGCTCTCCTCGAAGCGCGAGGTCGGTGCATGCTTCGAACCCGTTAGCAGGTGCGCTCGACCCTTCTCAAATCCGAGGAAACGCCATGTTGGCTCGTCCTCTCGGCGGCGTGAGGCTCACGTTCGCAGTCACACTGTTCCTGCTCCTGCCGTTCGCCTCGGGACCTGCACGGGCCAACGAGTTCTATTACGTCGTCATCTTCTCGGCACAGCGCGACGACAAGCAACCGCAGTACACACACACATTCGCCGCGTTCGTCAAGGCTGTCGGCGACGGACCGGCAGCCGAGAACTATCGGCTGGAGACCCACACCCTCAGCTGGCTGGCTGCCACGCTCGAGGTCCACCTGCATCGCTTCCGCCCCGAACTCGGCGTCAACCTGGACCTGGAGACCTCCTTTGCTGTCGCGTTATCCCAGCGCGAGCGAGTATCGCTTTGGGGCCCATTTCGGATCGAGAAAGAGCTGTACGATCGCGCATTGTCTCAGATCGCCCGGCTGGAATGCGGTGAGGTTGCCTACAAGGCGCTCGATCACCGGTTTCGTCCGGGACGTGCCTCGAACTGCTTCCATGTGCTCAGAGGCTGTTCCAAATGAGGGCGCATGTACAGTAT
>JRHI01000417.1_pt1 | contig 46309 bp, 47 predicted proteins | sample 215371 | NCBI WGS metagenome assembly JRHI01 (sample SAMN02929681, study PRJNA255918) | sediment metagenome | biome: cave system; feature: Ice Cave; material: Sediment; isolation source: sediment from deep within a dark volcanic ice cave with no known source of... ... | reverse complement strand
ACGGGCACAGAGCGCTTCACCCTCTCCGGCCATACCGCTGAGGTGAACGGGTGTGCGGTGAGTCCGGATGGCCGCTATATCGTCTCGGCCTCCGATGACCAGACGCTCAAGGTGTGGGATGCCCAGACGGGTGTCTGTGTAGATACGCTCTTTGCGAGCGCCAGTCTTTTTGCGTGCGCGTTCTGTCCTGATAGCAGGCATATTGTTGCCGTGGGAGAAATCGGTGTCTATTTTCTCCGCTTGCTGCTCTAGTGTCTATCAAGGGCTGAGGTGAAGCCTCTATGTCGTACTCACGTATGCGCTTGTCATAGTAGGCGCATTTGGGAGCTTGAAGACAAAAGCATAGACAAACGATCAACATGAGGGATGAAACGAATGTTGTTTTTTCGTAAATAAGCACAAGATATCACGCGTCCCGATGCAATGATACATTGTCCAATTGGCTCCTCTGTGTAAAACAGTGGGAGCTTTTTTGTGCACAATTGTCGTAAGGATTTCCCGTAGAACACGAAAGGATGGTGGGGTATGACAGTATCTAGTTTTTCACTTCCATCATTGGAAGTCCAAGCTGAGCTTGAAGCCTGGTTGAACTTGGTTCTCACAATACTTTTCAGATGGCTTTATTGTTCATTTTTAACTATGTGTTTTTCCGCCTCTTCTTTCCCTGTCTCTACTATCACAAAAGCATCATTCAAGCCAACTATCGGATACTTATTCTCCACTTCCTTGAGAAAGAGGATTCCGTCGAGTACACTCTTAAAATTTTCAGGATTATATGTAAGCTTCACTGCCAACCGATAATCCTCCAGCGCTTCGTCCTTGCGCCCTAATGCTAATTTAGCCATCGCTCGGTCATAGTAATCCCAACATGGTTCGTATGAAATTTTCGTATCAATACGCTTGGTCGCTAATTCCTCAGTACGTCTGAATGCTTTATGAGAGTCATCAAGTTTACCTTCATGCCAGGAAAGCAGAGAGATATTTCCTAGCGCATACGAAGAGTTCGGATTAATCTCGATCGCTCGATTATAGCAATTCAGGGCATCCTCGTACTTTTCATACCGTCGGTACGTACCACCGAGAGTCGCAATAATCTCTTCATCAAAAGGAAGTAAACTTGTAGCCTCCTTCAGGTGCTCTATTGCCTTATCATACGCTTCATCATGCTGCTGTTTACATTTCGGGTCGCCATAGAACTTGTCAGCTCGACTGCGATAAGCCATTCCCAGTTCAAAGTGCGTCTGAGGGAAATCTTTTTCATGGGCAATTGCAGTCACAAGGCAATCAATAGCCTCATCATAAGAACCTATTGCCCTGTATGTTTGACCGAGCATATAGTTGACTTGGGCGTCATTTGGACGAAGTTGTTTGGCTTTCTGAAATACCTCAATAGCAGCGCTGATCTTCTTTTGCTCTAAGAGTCGGTTGCCCATCACAAGGTACAACAATGCTCTACTCGCGGCATCAATTTGCTGTATCGTTTCGCCTTGTGTTTGGGCGAAATTTTGCAATTGTATATTGGCTTCTGCGATCGTATCCTCGAGAGCCTTCACCTGTTTATCCACTTTCGCACTTTGCATATCAAGAAGGGCAACGACCTTTTGATTGACACTTGGTGTTAACTGCTTTGTGAAAATATCGGTTACTTGACTTTCTACACGTTCATCTATATGAGTCCACCAGGCAGCTACAGCAAAAGCACCTAGCAGCGCCAAAATAGCTGCCGCGACGCCCATAAAAGTTGCCGCAAGCCCTGCAATAGAACCTCCATCTATTACAGGACATGAGAATCCCTTCGTCGGTGTGCAAGGAGGCAAAAACATGAGCCTGAATACAATCACTCCTGAGAATACAACCACGAGGCAAATAGCAGTATAGAAAGCAATGCGGGTTCTCATTCTATCACCTCCATAGAGCAAATTTTCATTTCCTCATTCTCACACAAAGATGTGTTAATATCAAGCCGTTGGGGATATTGGGATATTGGAACTGATTGGCTTTTGGCCGCATATTTTAATCGAGCAGTAATGGAGTCTTTTTTAATTGGCCATTCCCTTATCCAGCATCGTCCTCCCCTTAAAAGCTGCCAACTGTTCCAAAGCGCCTACCACAATAATCGTATCACCCACCTCGATACGCGCCTCAAGCCTGGAACCAGGCATCACGCCGCTGGGTCTTTTTAACGCAACCAGCATAGTCCCATAGCTCAAGGTATTCTGGGCCTCCACCAACGTTTTGCCCACAAGCGGCGAGGTCGTGGGCACAACCACTTCCTGAACCGCCAGTTCCGCGTTGCCAGCCTTCGTAATAGTATCAAAAAATTCCATCACGCCGGGCTGTAGAGCCAGGTTCGCCATACGATGTCCACCAATGATGTAAGGCGAAAGCACTCTATCTGCACCCGCCAACTTGAGCTTCGCTTCCGTCTCATTGTGGTTAGCCCGTGCCACAATAAACAGCTTGCCGCTGAGGTGTCGCGCCGACAGCGTAATATAAATATTGTGTGCATCGTTATCTGTAGCAACCAGCAAACACTTAGCGTACAGAATCCCTGCCTCACGCAGCACATCATCGCTCGTCGCATCCCCTAGCAGCGCCAGGTGGCCATGTTCGATGCAGTCGCCAACATTAGTCTCCTTCTCATCGATAACCACGAATGGAAGATGTGCTGCCGAAAACTCTGCGACTACGTGCAAGCCGACACGCCCATAGCCACAGATGATGTAATGGTTGCGCAGCGCAGCAATCTTGTTCTTCATAAAGCGCCTCCTGATCGCCTGGCTTAGGTGGCCCTCGATCATGAATTCCATCCCTGCACCGAAGGTATAGAGCAGCGATCCCACTCCCAAAACAATCACGGCAATAGTGAGCATCCGACCAGGCCCAGAAAGCGGTTGAACCAGGTTCCCCACTGTTGCCATCATGCCGATTGTAGTATAGAGGGCATCGGGAAACGTAAGCTGTTCTATCAGCATATAGCCAACCGTTCCCAGGACCAGAACGCTGAACACTAAAATAATGGCTATTCTGAGATGACGAATAGATTCTAGCGTTTTCATTTTCTGCCGACCTTGACGAACACATACTCTACAGCAAGTCTATCATAAAATTGCCCAAAGAGCAGGTCTGCTTCTCCCTTGCGCCCTCTCGTAGCTAAAATGTACGGGCAGGGCTTGCCCCTGCCCTGCCTGACACACCTGATCAAACCCCATTTATCCCCCAAATTGACGGGCATCCCTTACATATAGTAAATTGAGAATGCTGAAGTATTCAGGAAGAAGAGTGCAGAAAGGAAAAACAGAACATGACACAACAAAATTTTACACCAAACCTGTATCAGCTCGAAGGGGATGGCATCCAGATCACCTACACCCTGAGCAACATCGCAGGACAACCTCAATTTAATTACCAGGATGAGAATGGTAATAGCCTCAACTTTACAGGAAACCAGATCCGTACGGAGCAAAGCATGTTAGGCGTCCTCGTGACGGTCTTCCTACTACAGACAGTTGATCAAGGCTCGACAACATTGACGCTGCTCCTACCAGGTGTCAATCTGGCAAACACCACCCGCCAGGATATTCAGACCGCTGCCATCGTGACAAGTAATCTCTTTAGTATCCTGGAAAGGAATGCTCCAAGGCAAACTTCAACCTATCAAATCTATCATGTACAAGGCTCTGCACAATTCGTAGAGTCATAGAGCCGTAAGGAGTCGCCACCACATTTCTCCACGTCATGCAGCAGGCACATGATAAAACGCTCGTCGTTGATCATGTGCCTGCTGCATAGCTTTGCCATTGATGACAATGCTAATCCCCTGACCATTTTTACTTACTCTCCATGGGGATAGGCAACAACACCATGTATGCGTATAGAGCCTCGGACGGAAGCGAGCTATGGCACTATCAGTTTAAAATCCCGAAAGATGGCATACTCTCACTAACATTTGTGCCGTAATCTTCCTTGAGCCAGGCAAGCAGAACCCTGAAGTCACTCTTTCAAAAACCTAATGTATAGGCGGCACTATGATCGGTGATGGCCAGATGCCCTTAGTGACCAGGAATGTTCCTACTGTTAAACAGAGGCCCAGCAAAACATATATAACGACGAACAACTTTGGCAGTAGAGATTCCAAATCTGAGAAGTTCAGCCCCCTACCCTGGATGATAGTACCCCGCGGGTCACGCGGATAGAGTTCATCCTCGCGATGATACATTCGCACCGAGTTAGGCAACTTGGCCTCCATCTTTCGCAGTACCTCGAGCCGCAAGCGAACCAGCTTTTTGTACCTATCGATTAATTGCTGCCAATAGTAGCAGACCCCGGTTCCAAAGCCTATCAGCAGCCATATAGCTATTACCAACCACCAGTTAGTCAACCCGCTATCTTTGACAAGAAAAGTGATAAAACCAGCGATAGCACCATTAACCGTGATATAGGTATTCGTCACAGTTTGACGTCGCTCCGAGAAACGGGCGGTATCTTCAACAAACAGTGAGTATTCTTCAAACTGTACCTCAGCCATCTTTTGCTCGGGTTCCAGAGTCTTGACCAGGCGCTTAATTGTATGTACCTGTATCACAGGCCTTCCTTCACGCTTCGCATAAACTACCACGTCGCCCGTCCCCCCCTTCCCTGCTGCTGGCTCTCCATTCCAGGCGGCCACCAACAGATCGCTGTAGTCTACCAGCCACTGTCCTACTGCCGTATACGCGTCATCAGATCGCGTATCAAAAGGTAATTGATGTATCATCTGGCAGCGCTTCAGCAAGCGATAGTAACGCTCCCGTGCCAGGCCAGGCTCAAAGTCATTCTCAAACCCCTCATAGGCGATGACACCTTCCAGCGGAATGCCCAACTCCAACGTCGCTTCTGCGAAAAGCATATCGCTTCCTTCAGCAAGACCGGAAAGAGCGATTATCTCGCCAGTGTGCTCCCGCTGTTCCTTCGCAAGGAGAGTATGAAAGGCCTCTGTAACAAATTGAACCGTCGCCTGGTCACCTAAATTTCGGTGGCCAGTTACCGCAATACGATAAGGCGTTGTCATTTTTTTCGCTCCACTTATGCTACACCTATCCGGTGCTCTATCTCTATTATCGCATACAGCCCACAAATCAGGACAAATCCTAACCGCATTCTATGCTAAAATATATCTACAACAGACAACAGAATCATCATAAAAGGAGAAATCCCATATGACACAAAACCAAACTACCTCACTAACAGCGTTTTACAAAGGCTGGGATGTCTACCAACAAGAGCTGAGCAAGGCCATTGCGCCGCTTTCGCCTGAGCAACTTGCCCTGCGTGCCGCGCCCCATCTTCGCTCCATCCTGGAAATAGCCACCCACATCATCGCCGTACGTGCCAGGTGGTTTCACAATCTGATGGGTGAGGGCAACGAGGATATTGCCTCGATAGCAGGATGGGATCGTGGAGGTGCGCCAGCTCTGAGCGCCGCCGAATTGGTCAGTGGTCTTGAGACAACATGGCAGTTGATCCAGGATGCGCTTGCTCGCTGGACACCCGCTGACCTGGAGTACATCTTCGAGGGCACACGCAATGGAGAGGAATACCGGCTCTCACGCCAATGGGTGTTATGGCATGTGATCGAACACGATCTCCACCACGGTGGTGAACTCTCCTTCTCGCTTGGAATGCAAGGCCTGGCAGCTCCTGATCTGTAGCTAGCAGAAGGTATCGCGACAACAAGTATGAGAACATCCCATGTCGAGCAGCCAACCTTGACATGCGTCAAATTTTGCGATATTATTTAGACGGCTAAACAAAAGGAGATGTTCGTGAGACAGATACAGGACTATATCGGGTTTCAGTTGCTCCAGATCCATAAAGCGCATCGTCGACTTGCTGAAGCAGCCTTGAACAAATTGGGAGTTCATACTGGTCAGGAATTGATCTTGCTCCAACTCTGGATCGAGGAAGGCATTCCACAATCACAGCTTGCTGCTTGCATGGAGGTCGAACCTCCAACGGCGACCAAAATGTTGCAGCGCATGGAGAGTTCGGGGCTGATCGTACGGAAACAGGACCCCGAGGATGCGCGTGTATCCCGCGTCTACCTGACCGTACGTGGCCGAGCGCTTGAACAGCCTGTCCTCGACGTGTGGAAGCAGCTCGAAGCACAAACCGTGACTGGCTTGTCACTCACTGAGCAGGCACTCTTACATCGTTTGCTCCTACAGGTGTCCACGAACCTTTCCCAACATGTTGTTCTCGCTGTTCTCCCCGTCATGGATACGTAGAGTGAGGCTTTTTTAAGGCATATTGTTAGCCGCCTAATAATAGTAAGTTAGTATAAAGGAGAAAATGTATGGCATCTATTACTAACACCACACCTCGCGCACATTTTGCCACGCGCAAGCTCTTGTGGGTCGGGCCGCTGGCCATCGTCGTCGTAGCCATCGCCAATCTTATCATACGCACCATCGCGGTTGCGTTCTTCGGTGTTCCTGATGGGTTTCTGTACTTGCAGGCTCCATTTGTCATCGGCAGTACTGTCATCTTTTTGTTACTGGCCCTGCTCGCCAGTGTGTTGGTTAATCGGTTCGCTCGGCGTCCCATCCGGTTCTACCGCGTGCTGGCGCTCGTCGCCTTGTTAATTTCATTTCTTAATCCTGTTATGGCCTTTGTCGGCCTGTTCCCCGTTCCGGGTATGAATGTTCACATCTTTTGGACGATGATCGTGATGCATATCGTTTCCGCCATCATCGCTGTTGGTCTGCTCACGACACTAGCAAGCAAGCAGGCGTAGGGACCCGATGTATCGCGTCCCACAGGGTGGGGATCTCAAGGGTAGGGATGTTGTCAGTCCCCTTGAGAAGCGTGCTCATCCGTAGGGGCGGGAGCGGCGTGGTCGATGGGTGAGGACCCTCGTGGTCGCCCGCGTCCTCTTCACTGAAAACCTCCCCCCGTGCGACGCAAGCGTCCCTACAGGTATGAAGCCGCTTCCGAGGCACCATCACAAGCAACCTACCCGTGAAAGACGGGTGGGGTGGGGCGCACTTCTACATTGGAGGTCACAGCTTTCAGGCCACACACAAGTATAAAAATGTGATTGCAGACAATAAGGTGGGAGCCTTTCTAAGCTCTATCCTACCTGAAATGTCTCTTTCCCTGGGCGCGAGGCGTATACTCTCTAACAAAGGAAAAATTCCAGGGAATTCCGTTATTGTTAACTTCAGTATAATACATATTGACGCAGGAGAAATAGCATATTGATTGCTTGAAGCAAGAAGTACCGCTGCAAAGGAATTTAAAGAAAGAGTAATGGAGCCAGATACTCCGGGTACTCAAAGACAACCAGCTACGAGCGTAAAATCTCAGCCAGAACAGCGAGATGGACAATCACAAAAAAGAATCCTGTGCTCGCAATTTTCAGCTTTATCAATGGCTGCATCAGTATTGGCTTGATGGCCGCCCTCGCTGTCATCACCCACTCACCCTTTATCTTTCCTTCGCTTGGTCCCACTGCCTTCCTTTTTTCTACACGCCAACGCAACCAGCTGCCTCTCCACGTAATACCATCATCGGTTATGGCGTCGGCGTTGTGGCTAGCTACCTGAGTCTGCTGGTAACCGGTTTAACGATGGCGGGACCTGCCCTTGTGGTGGGTGTGACATGGCCTCGGGTGATCGCAGCTGCGCTATCATTGGGACTCACATCCGGCTTAATGGTCCTCTTGCGTGCTCCCCACCCACCCACCGGAGCTACCACACTCATCATCTCGCTCGGTATCCTGACACAGCCCTGGCAACTCCTCCTGCTCATGTACTCAATAATTCCCTCTTTCCTTCCTATAATTATACTTTTCTTGACACTTGTTCGTCTCAGCCTATAATAGGAGTATAAGAGGGTAGTCACACTATATGCTCAGATGGAACAAACTGAGCATAGATTGTTGTTTTCATTATAGTAAGACGTAATAGCAATAGGTAACGTTTTCCGAGGTATCCCAATGATGGCCATCAATCCAGAAGAGTCTCTTGCACCCATGCACATGGCGACCCCACCACAGGGGAGCACGCTGCAGGACCTTTTGGCCGAGACTAGCCAGTATCTTACTCCACTGGATATGGAGCGGATTGAACGTGCCTACGACCTCGCCAATCATGCCCATTTGGGCGTGCTGCGCCGCTCAGGTGAAGCGTATATCCAGCATCCCCTGGAAGTCGCGCTGCTCCTGGCCGATATGCGCATCGACGCCGATGGGATCACCGCCGCCTTGCTGCATGATGTGGTAGAAGACACGACCTACTCGCTTGAAGACCTGCACGTAAAGTTCGGCGAGTCCGTCACAAATATTGTCGATGGCGTCACTAAGTTCGACGCGCTGCTACCCGCTGCGAATCCAGTTCCGACAACAGGCGCCGAGACGCTGCCTACTCAGAACAACGAGGCCACCCCAGCGCAAGCAGAAGAGCAGCGCAGCCAGCAGGCCAAAGAGCTGAAGCGGCGGCAGCGCTCGGAGACCGTGCGCAAGATGCTGCTGGCAATGGCCGAGGACCCTCGCGTGGTCGTGCTCAAGCTGGCGGATCGCCTCCATAATATGCGCACGCTGGCCGTGATGAATCCCTTACAGCAGCAGAATAAGGCCCGCGAGACCAGCGAGATCTATGCTCCACTGGCCCGGCGCCTGGGTATGGCCCTCGTGCAGGCGGAACTGGAAGACCTGGCCTTCTCGTACCTGGAGCCGGACAAGTATGCCCTGCTCGCTCGCGAAGTGGCAGAGGAACTGCACCAGCGTCAATCCTACATCGACGCGGTCTGCCGCACCTTACAGGAAGAGATGGACCGGGCGGGTATCCACGCGGAAATACAGGCGTGGCAGAAGCACCTGGCGAGTATCAACCGCAAGTTGCAACAGAGCGGGGGCGATGTTGGTCAGATTCACGACCTCGTCTCTTTCCGTATCCTGGTGAACTCTGACCACGACTGCTATCTTGCCCTGGGACATATCCACGCGCTCTGGCGGCCCAAGGATGGACGCATCAAGGATTTTATTGCTACGCCTAAGTTGAACGGCTACCAGTCGCTGCACACAACGGTCTTCTGCCTGGATAACCGACTGGCCGAGATTCAGATTCGCACGCACGACATGCAGCGCACCGCTGATTACGGCATCGCCAGCTATTGGTATTTGAAAGGGCGCGGCGAGTCGCGCCTCTCCTACCAGGAGATGATCGCCTGGATCGAGCAATTGCGCGAGTGGCAGCGCGAATTGCCGCAGAGCGCCGACGAGTTTGTCGAGGCGGTCAAGGGAGACATCTTCCAGGAGCAGATTTTCGTCTTCACACCAAAAGGCGAAGTGAAAGATCTGCCGCGCGGCTCGACGCCCCTTGATATGGCGTACCGCATCCATACCGATATCGGCGACCACTGCGCGGGAGCGCGCATTATCACCAATATGGCCGATACCGGTCGGCTCGTGACGCGCCTGGTGCCGCTGGATTACGAGTTACAGGGCGGTGAGATCGTTGATATCGTAGTGAATCGCACGGCACATCCCACCCGCGACTGGCTCTCCTTCGCGCGAACGGCAGCAGCGCGGACGAAGATTCGCCGCTACTTGAAGACCTACGAGCGCGAGATTGATCTCCAATTAGGGCGCGAGCGGCTGGACCTGGCCTTAAAAACGCTCGGCGTTCCGGGCGTCGGCGTGGTACGAGAAGACGACTTTTCATCATGTATAGCTATGAAAAAGTTTGCCACACTCGATGATATCTATGTGGCCTTGGGGCGCGAGGATGCCCAGATTGAGACCGCCGTGGAGCATCTGCTCCCGCTGCTTCAGAGCCGGGGCGATGTTGCGCCCCAACCCGCGCCGCAAGCACGCCATGAGCGTGCGAGTGCCTCATCTGAGAAAAATGGGAAGGTACAGCAGCCCTCTCTCTTTGCTTCGCAAGATAGCCAGAGTGTGATCAATAAAACCTCTACGCAGGTCAAGCTCGCCCATTGTTGTTGTCCCATCCCTGGTGACTCCATCTTGGGCTTCTACAATCCCGGCAAGGGCATGATCGTGCATCGCAGCGATTGCCGCACCTTACGCCGTTTCGGGGAGCAGGCGCGCGAGCGTTTCGTAGAAGTCAACTGGTTGCAAATCGAACCGCAGACTTACCTGGCGCCGATTACCATTGTGGCCCGCGACCGTGCCGGGCTTTTACGCGATGTTGCCGCTGTTGTATCCGATGCGGGTATTAATATGAACGCAGTTACCACCAGTACCAATGCTTCGTCGCAAAAGGCAGTGATCACTGCTACGCTGGAGATAGAGGCGATAGACCAGATCGATCGCCTCTTTAAGCGTTTGCGGCAGGTGAAAAACGTTGTGAGCGTGAGTAGATCGCTCGCTACCAGGAACACATTGACATACCGCAGTATTGAATGATAGATAAGAATTAGACCTATGATACCAATGTCTATAGATAAAGAACCACGAGCGCACAATTCATCTGACGCCACCGCTGAACAACTGTTGACCACGGTAAAACAATACATGGGAGACAGTGAAGTTGAACAGGTCACCGGGGCTATTCAGCTTGCGCAGAAAGCCTGCGGCGATGTGCGCGACCACGGCGAAGCCTCCCTCCATACGCTGCGCCAGATTTCTCCTCTCGAGCATGCGCTGGCGGTAGCAATGATCCTGGCTCAAATGCATATCGACGCCGTGGGTATAGCAGCTGGCATGATCTTTGAAGCGGTTGACGCCGAACTCCTGTCGCTCGAGCAGGTCGAGCAGACCCTCGGCATCCCGGTAGGTCGAGTCGTAGGGAGTATGCTGCGGCTGAACATCCTGGAGCGCAAGAAAAATGTAGGCGCCCAATTCACTGCGCTCAACGCGGGCGATGCGGAAAATAATCGCGACCAGAAGAAGCGCCGTATTCGCGAAGCCTTGCGCCGCCAGCAGGCAGAGACCGTGCGCAAGATGTTTATCGGTATGGCCGAAGATCCCCGCGTAGTGCTCCTCAAACTGGCCTATCGCCTGCACGCTATGCGCCTGATCACCAGAGGCAATCTATCTGTCCCGCATTCCACTGACCAGCAAGAAAAGCTAGCTATGGCCCTGGAAACGCGCGAGATCTATGCACCACTGGCCGGTCGCCTTGGCATGTCACCCGTCGAGTCCGAACTGGAAGACCTGGCCTTTGAAATACTGGAACCCGACAAGTACGCCTGGGTCCAATCCCAGGTCGAATTGGAACGCAAGCAGTGGAGTTCGTATGTCGAGCGCGTCTGTACTATTTTGCGCGCCGAGATGGCCACTATTGGCCTGAAGGTCGAGATATCAGGCCGCGTCAAACACCTCTACAGTTTCTACAAGAAACTGCTTCGTGATGGCGTCGAGTTTGAACAGCAGAGCGATCTGTCGGCGGCCCTGGATATCAGCCAGATCCACGACCTGCTAGCCTTTCGTATCCTGGTGGAGACTACGCCCGATTGCTATGTCGCGCTTGGTCACGTCCATAGCCTCTGGAAGCCCAAAGAGGGCCGCATCAAGGATTTCATTGCCAATCCCAAGCCTAACGGCTACAGCGCCCTCCATACCACCGTTTTCTGTCTGGATGACCGGTTAGTGGAGATACAGATCCGCACCTCTGCCATGCATGAGATGGCGGAATATGGCGTCGCCATGCACTGGCACTATAAAGATGTCGGGGATCGCGCTTCAGCCTCGGCCAAAGAACTGCTCGCCTGGCTGCGTCAATTGGCGGACTGGCAGCGCGACCTGCGTTCGTCCAATGCCAGCGACGCCGAGTTTGTCGAGGCGGTCAAAGATGATATCTTCGAAGAGCAGATCTTCGTCTTTACCCCCAGGGGCGAGGTCAAAGACCTGCCCGTTGGTTCAACACCGCTCGACTTCGCCTATCGCGTCCACTCTAAAGTGGGGGACAGATGCGCGGGAGCGCGCATTATCACCGAGAGTACCAACGGCAACACGGAAGGTGATCGCCTGGTGACGCGCATGGTGCCGCTGGACTACGAACTGAAAAGCGGCGAGATCGTCGATATTGTCACCAATCGCACGGCCCATCCGACGCGCGACTGGCTCAATTTTGCCCGCACCGCTGCCGCTCGCAGCAAAATTCGTCGCTACCTCAAGACGCACGAGCGCGCTATCAATATACAGATCGGGCGCGAGCGTCTCGATCGCGAACTCAAAATTAGGGGTCTGGCACGCGGTCTTGAGGTCCTGACCGAGGACCTGGAGCACTGGCTCTCAAACGAATACAACGGCAAATCGTTTGAAGACCTGCTGGCGGCTATCGGCAGCGATGAAATACGCCAGCACGCCGTTACCGTGAAACTGGTCGACCGCTTGCACCAGATTCGCGAGCAGCGTGAGGGCAAAGAGATAAAAGAGGAGGATGAAGCTCTACCGCTAGCGACCGCCTCCAAACAAGGAACCTCGGCTCACCTCCAGGTCGATGGCGTCAGTGGACTATTGACGAGCCTCGCCAATTGCTGCTGCCCATTGCCCGGCGATGAGATCGTCGGCTTTATCAGCCGCGGCAAGGGAGCGGTTGTCCACCGCGCCGACTGCCAGAATATTGACCGTTACCGCCAACGCCAACGCGAGCGACTCGTCTCCGTCAGTTGGGTCAGTATGGGGAAGCAGCGCTATCTCGCTCCCATCCTGATCATAGCTCGTGACCGCTCTGGCCTGATTCGCGATATTGCCAGCATCGTTTCTGAAGTTGGCGTCAACATGACATCGGTCAGTACCAATATGAGCGGCAACAAAGAACAAGCGCACATCAGCGCCACCCTGGAAATCGATGGACTGGAACAATTACAGCGCGTCTTCGTGAAATTAGAAAAGGTCAAAGACGTCAGCCACGTCGAACGCGACCTCGGCAAACGAAAAAAGAAATAAACCCTCAAAATGTAGGGGCGGCCCTCGCGGCCGCCCTATAACTCAAAATGTATAGGGCGTGCTCACACGGCCCGCCCTATACATACCAAAAGAGGCGTGCCCGTGCGGGCACGCCTCTTTTGGTATCACTTCTTTTATCCACGTAGCCGTTCTAAGACGGGCGGCTGACGCAGTTTCGCTAATGCTCCAGCCTCTATCTGTCGCACTCGCTCGCGGGTAATCCCCAGTTCACGCCCCACCTGTTCCAATGGGTGAGCCTGGCCATTGCCCAGACCAAAGCGCAGCTGCAAAACCAGCCGCTCGCGCGGTGTGAGTACAGACTCCAGCACGCGCTGAACTTCATCCTTCAATGTTTGTGTGGTAGCAATATCTTCAGGAGAGGCCGATTCCGTATCGGCAAGCACATCTCCCAGCTCTTGCTCTTCATCCTCGCCTACAGGCAGTTCCAGAGAAACAGGAGCGCCAGGAGCCGATTGTAGCTCGATCATACGTAGAGGATCTAACCCTGTGGCATCTGCCAATTCTTGTTCCGTCGGTTCGCGTCCAAGCTCCTGTAACAGGCGCTGGCGTTCGCGCCGGATCCGATTCAGCGCCGTATTGACATAGACGGGCAAACGAATCGTTCGTCCCTTATCCGCCACCGCGCGGCTTATAGCCTGGCGAATCCACCACGTCGCATGGGTAGAGAAACGGTGACCTCGCCGCCAGTCGTAACGCTGTACAGCACGGATCAGGCCAATATTTCCCTCCTGGATTAAATCAAGCAGCGTCAGTCCGCGACCAACGTATCGTTTGGCAATACTCACCACTAAACGAAGATTCGCTAAGATAAACTGCTTCATCGCGTCACGATCACCCATCTCGATGCGCTGGGCCAATTCGATTTCGCGATCATGCGTAATCATTGGCACCCGCCCAATCTCACGAAGATAGGTCATCACAGCATCCGACTCACCAGCGTCAGTATTGCTGACAGCATTCTCATCATGGTCTTCTGACCGGCGACGGCGTATGGCAGCAGGACGCCGTACTGGCGTCCCTCCTTCAGGAGCCCTCGTTGGAAGCGGGAGAATAGAGACAGCTTCAAGTCCGGGTGAGCTTTGTATCTGAGTCAGGTCTTCATGCATAGCAGACATTTCTTCCAACTCAAGGGAGACTGGTTCCAGACTGTTAATGTCCTCTTCCATCTCCTGCTCATCTTTACATTGCCCCTCATCTACATCATCCTCTAATGTATATTCAAGATCCTTAGTGAGCAATTGTTCGACAATATCAAACGCCTGCTCCTGATCTGGTTTTGTGGTGGTGTCATCATCCGAGATTAGCGTCGTCCCCGTCATGGCACGCTGTTGTAGGTCAATCATTTTGCGCCCTCCATGAAAGTACCTGATAAATCTTAAACAGCAAGATATATGTTTTGTCGTCCGGCCCTACACTCAAGGAAGCGATCCTTAGATCGAACACCTGGTTCGAGTACGAGTGGGAGGAAGTCTAAGACGTGTCAATTTGTTTCTATCTTTAAAAACAAATTTAGGCTGGGTAATATTCCTTCACACTTCTAATTATACCGTATTTTACCCCTTTCATTCCAGTCCTCCCATACCAGACTTTAAAGGCCTTGTTAAGATGTATATATTCAATACGTCTCAAACCGCCTTAAGGTAGCAATTACTTGATTTCATGTCATCGAGCATCCAGTTTTACTTTTTCTTCTTGACGTTGTGTGGCCTCTACTCTAGAATAACAGAATGAAGAGATTTTCGCAATCCTTAGAGGTTACAATTAAACGCGTTGACACAAGTTTACCGTTACCTACCTATGCCACACCTGGCTCTGTAGCTTTCGACCTGCTATGCCGACAGGATACAGAGATCGCTCCGCGCACTCTGGGACTTGTACCGGCAAATGTCATCGTCCAAACCCCACCTGGCTACATGCTACTGGTCTCACTGCGCAGTAGTACCCCTCGCCGCAAAGGCCTGCTTATTCCCCACGGCGTTGGCATCATCGATCAAGACTATTGCGGCGAGGGCGACGAAATCATGCTCCAGGTCTATAATTTTCGCGACGAGGCCGTCACAGTCCAGCGTGGTGAACGCATCGCCCAGGGTATGTTCGTGCCCATCATGCACGCGCACTGGAACGAGGTCGAAGCAGTGGGCAAAGGCCGTGGTGGCTTCGGAAGTACAGGTGCATAATGCCGGAAACAAAAACAGACTACTACGCCATCCTTGAAGTGTCCCAGACCGCGACACAAAACGAAATCAAGCGCTCCTATCGTCGCCTTGCCCGCAAATACCACCCCGATCTCAACCAGCAGGCGCGGGACAAACATTTCAAGCTCCTCAACGAAGCCTACAAAATCCTTGGTGATCCAGTCCAACGCGCCACCTACGACCAACAGCGCAAGCTCGAAGCAAAGCGGCGCAAAGCTGCCCAGGAGGCTCTGGCACTGCGCCAGCAGCAAGAGCAGGAAAAACGCGAACCTAAATTAACCTGGATTGGAGGCATATTCGGCTTCATCAAAGAATTAAGAAAAGAACTGCGCGAGCCATAGGAGATGAACTATAACATATCCACCATCTCGCGCAACAAATCCACCATTCCCCCCACCTCCTGCACCACTATATCCGCGTGCTCCAGCAACACAGGCAGTGTATCCGCGTGCTGCACAACAATCGACACCCCCCCCACCACCTTCTTCTCTTCTCGCAGTTGAGCTACCTCCAGCACAGCATCCAGGTCGGTCTGATCATCGCCCGCGAACACAACGCCCTGCACCTGGAAATGCTCCACGAACCGCCGCAGCGCCTGCCCCTTATTCACCGCCAGCGGTGCCAGCACCTCCACCATCTTCTTCCCCTCCCTCAGTCGCATATTCACCCGCCTCGCTGGCTCCTCCAAAATCGACAAAATGCCCTGTCTTGCCGTCTCAGAATCGCTAGCAAGCCGATAATGCAGTGTCCCTCCAACATGCTTCCGCTGTACATAAACCCCCGGCAGCCTGGGCAGTTCTTGTTCAACCAGGTTGAGCAGGTACGTGCCAGGCGCAATATAATTCAACGCCTCCGGCACAATCTGCACAGGATGCAGCGACGGCAAACCATCGCACCATTCCAAACCGTGCGTACCAATATACGTCAGCCCTTCCACGTTGACCATCTTAGCCCCGTCGTCAATCGCCCGTCCCGTCATAATCGCCACGTGAGCACGCTCCCTGACCCGCTCCAGCAGCGGCACAACCCCAACATAAAGCCGCGCCTCGTCAGAGGTTCGCGCCATCGGACTGAGCGTACCATCTATATCGAAGACAAGCCCCAGGGGACGTAGAGCAAGGACCGTTTTTAACTCGTTTGATATCGGCATGTAATAAGTTATCTTTCTGCTCTGTACGTTTTTTCTTTCAACAAAATCTCTCGCCACCCCAACAATACCTGCCACCACACAAAACCTGAGCCTCCATATAACATAAGTGCAAATTTTAAATAGTTATACATCCGCCTCAAGCGCGATTATAGCACGCGTATCATTTTGCAGCAAACGAACATGCCCACCAACCCACCAACCCAAATCTAGCGCCCCGCTAGACCAGCGTGATATAATACCTTAACCACTCTATTGGAAGGGTGGGTACCCGGCACAACAGGTGTACCCCATAGGTGTGACGATGTTTCGTAAAATTTTGATAGCCAATCGTGGTGAAATCGCCTTGCGAGTCATCCGCGCTTGTCGCGAGATGGGCATCCCAAGCATCATCGCCCACTCGGAAGCTGATCGCGATTCTCTTCCCGTACGCCAGGCTGATGAACATATTTGTATCGGGCCGGGAGCAAGCAGCAAAAGTTATCTCAACATCCCAAACATCATTAGCGCCGCGCTCATTTCTGGCGCCGACGCCATTCATCCTGGCTATGGCTTTCTCTCAGAGAATACTAGCTTTGCCGAAATCTGCTCCGATGTCCATATCACCTTCATTGGCCCTCCCGGCTCCGTTATGTCGATCATGGGAGACAAGGTCGATGCGCGTACAACCATGGCCGAGATGGGACTACCCGTGCTCCCAGGTACACCCGTCCTGCGCACGCTCTCGGAGGGGCTGGAGGCCGCGCACGAGATCGGCTTCCCTTTCATGCTCAAGGCCGCGGCTGGCGGTGGCGGACGCGGCATACGCCTGGTAAAACGTTCAGACGAATTTGAACGTGTCTTTACTGTAGCTCAAAATGAAGTGCGCGAAGCCTTCCACGACAACGGGCTGTATCTCGAACGCTACCTGGGGCGTGCCCGCCACGTGGAAATTCAGGTCCTGGTCGATAATTTCGGACATGGCGTCCATCTCGGTGAGCGCAACTGTTCATGCCAGAGGCGCAACCAGAAGCTCCTTGAAGAGTCGCCCAGCCCGGCTCTACCGCAAGATCTGCGCCATGAAATGGGCATGAAGTCTATCCGTGCTGTACAGGCCGTCGGCTATCGCAACGCCGGAACGCTCGAATTTCTGGTGGACGAAGATAACTGCTATTATTTCATGGAGATGAACACTCGTCTGCAGGTTGAACACCCGGTGACCGAACTGGTGACCAGTACTGATATAGTTAAAGAACAGATCCGTATCGCGGCTGGCTTGCCGCTCCATCTTCAACAGGAGAGTATTCGCTTTCACGGCCATGCCATTGAATGCCGTATCACCGCTGAGGATGCCGAGCTGGATTTCCGCCCACAGACGGGCACCATCGAGCGCTATCTTCCCCCCGGTGGACCCGGAGTGCGGGTGGATAGTCATCTCTATGTCGGTTATCAAGTGCCACCACATTACGACTCGCTGCTGGCAAAGCTGATCGTTTGGGCGGAAACCCGCGAAGCAGCCATAGCACGTATGCAACGAGCGCTTGACGAGTTCGTCATTGAAGGCATCACCACCACGATACCATTTCATCAAAAACTACTCAAACACGAAGGATTCATTCGCGGAGAAACCTACACCCGTTTCATCCAGGATGAAGCCGTCGCTTTAGGAATATAATCAAGGGAAACCAGGCTATTGTAGGGGCGACCCTTGTGGTCGACCTGGCTGATTAGGATATGACTCATTCATGGGAGGTAACAACATGTCTCGTGTAGTTGTAACCGGCTTGGGATTGGTGACCTCAGTAGGTAATGACCTGGCCACATCGTGGGAAGCCCTCTGCCAGGGAAAGTCCGGCGTCTCAGAGATCACTGGCTATGATGACAGCAGGTTTCGTGTCCACTTTGGTGCTCAAACCAAAGATTTTGATCCTACCCTTTATATGGATCGCAAAGAGGTTCGCCGCAACGACCCCTATGAGCATTTAACCATTGCCTCTGCTAAACAGGCTCTTGCCCAATCTGGCCTGCAGATCACCGATGAGAACGCCGATGACGTTGGTGTCTACATCGGAAGTGGTATCGGAGGTCTGGTGACACTGCACGATCAATTCCGCGTTCTTTTTGAAAAAGGCCCTGATCGCATCAGTCCATTCTTTATTAACATGATGATCATTGATGGCGCGCCTGGCATTGTTTCTATCTTGACCGGGGCAAGGGGTCCGAACTGGGCCGCCGTCTCTGCCTGTGCCACCAGTGGCAATACGATAGGAGAAGCCTGGGAGACCATTCGCCGTGGTGACGCAAAGGCGATGATTGCGGGTGGCGCGGAGAAAGGTATTACTCCCATTTCCATGGCCGCCTTCGACAATATGCACGCCCTCTCGCGCCGCAATGATGATCCTCAGGGGGCCAGTCGCCCCTTCGATGCTACTCGCGATGGCTTTGTGATGGGAGAAGGCGCCGGCATGCTAATCCTGGAAGACCTTGCTTTCGCGCAAGCAAGAGGCGCCACCATCCTCGCGGAATTGGTGGGTTACGCCTCAACTGGTGATGCTTACCACGTTACTGAACCCTCACCCAGTGGTACTGGCCTGGTGCGTGCTATGCGCCGCGCCTTGGAAAAAGCGAACCTGCGTCCCGACCAGGTGGACTATATCAATGCTCACGGCACGTCGACTCAATTCAATGACCGCGTGGAAACCCTGGCCATCAAGACTTGCTTCGGCGATCATGCCTATCGCCTGGCAATCAGTTCCACCAAGTCGATGACTGGACACACCCTTGGAGCGGCAGGCGCGGTTGAAGGGGTAATCTCCATCATGGCCATTCAGACGGGTATCATGCCACCAACTATCAATCTGCACCACCCCGATCCCGATTGCGACCTGGACTATGTGCCAAATGAAGCGCGCCAGAGCTCGGTCAATATCGCCATGTCCAACTCAATGGGCTTTGGTGGCCACAATGCTTGTTTGATTTTTAAGCGGTATGAAGAGTAAAAAGATGGAAACACATAAGCAGAATCTGACGTCGTGGATCGAGCGTGTTGAAGACCTGATCAACATGCTCGAAGGTAGCACCATTGGCGAACTAGAATTGACTGAAGCAGGCACCGAAATCATCATCCGCCGCCAACCAGGTATGGTGATGGTTTCCGCACCCACCCAACTGAGTAGCATGGGCCATCCAGGATTACAGGTCGCTCCTGGCACTCCTTCCCATACTGCCAAAACTGATACCAGCGTCGCCATCGTTACCCCACTGACCGGCGTCTACTATTCCTCTCCTTCACCCACTTCGCCTCCCTTCGTCTCCATAGGTGACGTAGTGCAAGTCGGCCAGGTAATCGCGCTGATAGAGGCAATGAAGGTTTTCAACGAGATTCAAGCGGAGGTATCAGGCTGTGTCAGCGACCTTGTCGCGACTACCGGCGAGGTGGTGCAAAAGAACAATGTGCTTATCAGAATCCAGCCAATCTAACCTTGCACATCCTCCTCATCCGCCCAGGAGCCATTGGCGACACCCTGCTCACCTTTCCCATCATCCAGGCTATAAGAAGTACATACAACAACCCGCGTATAACTCTTGTTGGCAATCCCACTGTGCTGCCTCTCGCGCTGGCAGCTGGCCTCGTTGATGAAACCGCCGACTATGGACAACTTCAGTGGAGCAACCTCTTCTCATCAACAGGCATACATTCACCTGCCATACTCGAACAGCTACAACATACCGATCTCGCTATCTGCTGGTTACGCGACCCCGCTGGCATAGTAGAGCATAACTTGCTGCTGGCTGGCGTCCAAAGAGTAGTAATCGCACCCGGACGACCACCAGATGGTCAACACATACACGTCGTTGCATACCTGGAGGAAACAGCAGGACTACAACACGTCGAAATGCCCTATAAACTGCCACTTATACCCGCCGAACATACTTTGGAATCTCCCAGCATCCGGCGCATCGCCATCCACCCTGGCAGCGGTGGCGCCCAGAAATGCTGGCCTGCCTCCTCCTTCGCAACCCTCATCGAACAACTCTGCCAACATAACTATCCCATCCTCCTGCTCGCTGGTCCGGCTGATCACGAACGCATCCATGAGATACAGCAGTTGCTTACACATGCGTCACAATCGTCACCTACTTCACGCCCAAATATGATCACTACTCTTATTGAAGCGCCGCTGCTGCATATAGCGCAACTCTTGCAACAGTGCAGATGTTATATTGGCAACGACTCCGGCATTACGCATCTGTCATCCATGCTCAGTATTCCCACCATCGCCCTTTTCGGCCCAACCGATCCCACAATCTGGCGACCTGTAGGACCAGGCATAACTGTAATTCAAGAGCAAGATTTGAAGAATATAGCTGTAGAAACAGTTCTAAAGAGCATTTTGCTCCAACATTTATCCTGATTTATTGAAACCATAGATCCTAATAGCCCTTCTGGTATATATATTGTACATACCGGGTAGGAAAGTGTACACTGAACTATATTGACACAGCATATAAAAACTTCAAAGAAGAGGAGGATACTCAAATGATCAATCAGCCTGAAACACAGGAACCGAACCCTCAACAAGGGAAGTTAGTACTGCCAGCCCACCCCCATGAAATGTCGCCAGTCAATCCCGATCAAGCAAATCACCTGGCGAGCGGCAAAAACCAACAAAACGCAAACGCACATCTTCGCCCTGATCAGCTCATTCGTCAGACAACCCCACCTCCTCCCAGGCAACCCGTTGCCAAACTGCGCTATTACTGGCAGAAAGATCCGGCATACAAAATATTGATGATCGCCATAGCCATGGTTATGGTCGCGGGCTTCATATTTATATCACTGCTCAGTAACATGCTGCTGCGAAATCCGAATTTCCTGGCCATCGACAGTACCACCTCTTCTTTAACAGCAGTCGTGCCCACCGGTACAGTTGACCTTCGCCCGGCCTTCCCACTTCCCGGCGGCGGCAATGGCAGCACTTCCACTAGTCAACCACCCGCACATAGCACGCCAATCCTGCAACCAACCCCGAACGCCACTTCCACCGCCAGCCTGCCAACTCCCACGCCCGGTGATGGTTCATTAACTGTCACAATCACCTCTATTCCTGTACGCGTGTCGAACAATAGCACTGTCAATGTCAGTGTCAACACAAACTTACCAAACGTTTCTGTTTCGCTTGTAGCATATTACACCGTTCTACCGTTCAGGTACATTTCAAGTTCGACTACAACCAACGGGAACGGCAACGCCTCCTTATCCTGGTCAGTGTCACTCATCATGTACGGGCGTCATACCCAGGCAATGGTCTTTGCGGTAGCCCGAGACCAGAATGGCCAGAAAATCCAATCCCAGGATATAGCCGTACAAGTAAGCAGCAACGGTGGATAATACCCCTATAATGTGAAGTGAAGTATTTCCTCTTTTGTGCGTATAATTCCAAGTACAATTATCTATTAAGCGCGCCCAAAAACGAACCAGGAACCCTTTCCTATACTACAGGTCCTGGGAGTGAAGGATTACAACGACACATGACACAAACAGATGAAATTCGCCAGGTGCAAGAGGCCGCTCGCTCTATTCGCCAGAACACTGGCCGCGTAATCGTCGGTAAAGAAGAAGTCATAGACCTGCTGATGGTCGCCCTCCTCTGTGAGGGCCATATCTTATTTGAAGATGTGCCAGGCAACGGCAAAACAATGATGGCGAAAGCACTCGCAAAATCCCTTGGCTGTTCCTTTCAACGTATACAGTTTACTCCGGACCTCCTCCCCTCTGATATCACCGGCATCACATTCTACAATCAGAAACAAGGAGAATTCGAATTCAGGCCAGGACCGCTGCTCTCCCAGGTCGTGCTCGCCGACGAAATCAACCGTGCTACTCCTCGTACGCAATCGGCTCTACTCGAAGCCATGGAAGAGCGGCAGATAAGCATCGAGCGCGAGACCATAATGTTGCCTCGTCCATTCATTGTCATCGCTACCCAGAATCCGGTGGAGTTGGAGGGAACGTTTCCATTGCCCGAAGCGCAACTTGACCGCTTTCTCATGCGCATACACCTCGACTACCCCAGTCAATCTGAGGAACGCCTCATCCTGCAGCGTTTCAGAGAGGAACAACCGCTGCAAAACTTATCCCCGGTCTTAGGCGCGGAACGTCTACAAAGTTTGCAGAAAATCATTCGCCGCGTGCGTGTCGAACCCGGCGTTGAAAACTATATCGTTGAACTGGTACGCGCCACACGCAACCATAACGCCGTCGAACTCGGCGTCAGTCCTCGTGGCACCCTCGCACTTTACCGCGCTACCCAGGCCTACGCTGCCATCTCTGGACGCAATTACACCATCCCCGATGATGTCAAACACATGGCGCGTTCCGTCCTCTCTCATCGTATGATCGCGACCAGCCAGGCACGCTTGCATGGGCGAGTCATGGAGCAAATCGTAGAAGATGTTCTGCACACAGTTCCTGTACCGGTGGAGTCATGAATAGACGTCTCTACTATATTGGCCTCGCGATTGTAATTGCCAGTATCCCTTTCCACCAGCCACTGCTGGTCGTCATCGGACTACTGCTACTGGTCATCATTGGCACAACAGATATCTGGTCCACCTATTGTCTGCGCCAGCTGCGCTATCAACGGCAGTTCAGCGAGCAACGCGTCCTGTTTGGTGAGCAGGTCACACTCTCGCTCACAGTCGAGAACGCCAAACTCTTGCCGCTGCCCTGGTTAGAAATAGAGGATACAGTACCACGTTCCCTTACTATGACCGGACAACATGCGCGAGTGAGCATCGTCGGTGAGACCGCCGTGCTAGAAAATCTTTTTAGTACACGCTGGTATGAACGGGTCACACGCCGCTATACCCTGCAATGCAATGCGCGCGGCGTCCATAAATTTGGCCCTACGCGCCTGCGTAGTGGAGACGTTTTTGGCTTCATTAGCAATGAGAAATCTCTAGAGAACTGGCAATATCTGCTCGTCTACCCATTAGTGGTCCCCCTAACACGCTTCAGTCTGCCTGCCCGCCATCCCTTTGGCGACCGTCGCGCTCAGCGCCGCCTGCTAGAAGATCCTTCGCGTGTGATCGGCGTACGCGATTACGTCTATGGCGATAGCCTGCGCCGCGTTCATTGGAAGGCTACCGCGCGCACCCTGCAACTGCAAAGCAAGATCTATGAGCCTACCACGACCTACACCATGATCCTCTTTCTCAATGTCAATACGCAATTTGACACCGTTTATGGTCTCCAGCCAGAGTTACAGGAACTGGCCATTTGTGCAGCCGCCTCTGTCTCCAACTGGGCACTTAATGAAGGTTATGCCGTTGGCCTCTACGCAAATACGTTGATGTTTATGCCGGAAGAAGGTGTATATACCGAAGCTGAGCCTAAAAGTAAAGAGGAACAAGAGCTGAGCGCAACGGTTGCCGCGCAATTAAAACGTCGCCGTATTCACCTACCTCCCGCTACAAGTGAGGAGCAGCGCAGCCGTATCATGGATGTCCTGGCACGTATCCAACCCTACTTCGGTAGCACGCTAGAGGATATTATACATGCCGAACGTTCCCGCCTTCCTGCTGGTGCGACCATCGTTGTCATCACCAGTACAATTAACGACCAGCTGCTAGACACCCTGGCACGTCTAAAGCAATCAGGTCACGTGGTAACCATTCTCTTTGTCGGAGATAATCCTTCACCAACGCGCTTAGCGGGCCTATCCATCTATCCTATTGGCGGCAAAGAAGCCTGGAAAAAGCTGGAAGACGCCTATAGCGCCACTGATGATAAACCACCATTACCAGAAAACGTCGGTGTCGGCCTGCAATTGTAGCAATCCCCTGGCGAGTCCAATACATGAACAATGAACATCAACTCCTTTGGTTTACATAAACAAAGTCCATATGATATACTCAGTATAACCAGGAGGAGCCAATGGAGCTGAGTATCTTTACAGGTAATGCAAACCGCCAGCTGGCGGCCTCGATTTGCCGACATCTGCATATTCCACTCGGTGATGCAGATGTTTTTCAATTTAGTAACGAAAACATTTTTGTCAAAATCAACGACAACGTACGTGGCCGCGATGTTTTTATCATTCAGCCTTTCAGCGCGCCCGTTAATCGCTCCATCATGGAGCTATTGATCATGATCGATGCCCTCAAACGCGCCTCCGCTGCCCGCATCACCGCCGTAATTCCTTATTATGCCTATGGTCGCACCGATAAGAAAGATCAGCCCCGTGTCCCCATCACTGCACGCCTGATTGCCGACTGTATCACCGTCGCCGGTGCGCAGCGCGTCCTCACCATGGACATGCACGCGGGCCAGATCCAGGGCTTTTTCAATATACCCGTCGATGAACTGACCGCGCAGATACTCCAGGCCCGCTACTTTGTGCAGAAGGAACTGGACGATTTCACAGTCGTGGCCGCAGATGAAGGGTTCGCCAAGAAGGCTCGCCAACTCGCCGATCGTCTTGACGCTCCCCTGGCAATCGTGGAAAAGCGGCGCATCGGCAACAATGGTCACATCGAGGCCATGGGTATCATCGGCAGCGTCCAGGGCAGGCACGCCTTGATAGTAGACGACGAGATAGACACCGCTGGCTCGCTCACACAGGCGGTACGAGTAGTGCATGACCGTGGCGCGCGCGACATCTATTGCTGCGCCACTCACGGTGTCTTGTCTGGTCCTGCTGTCGAACGCCTGAGCAATGCCCCCATCAAAGAAATCGTTATCACCGACTCTATCCCTCTCACTGATCACAAGCACCTCCCCAATTTGACCGTCCTCTCCGTGGCCGAACTATTCGCAGGCGCGATCAGCCGCATCCATGATGGGCGCTCAGTCACCGAACTCTTCCGCTAATCCTCTTCCCCACCCTCCTGCTTCAACTCTTTCCATAGCGCTTTCACCGTTCTCGTAACAATCTCATAACCAAAGCCGCGTCGTTGCAGGAATGAACCCAGGCGCGTGCGAAACGTCACAAAGTCCATCGCGGGATTATGCAGCAGCGACTGCGCCTTCTTGCGTCCAGCCCGTAGCGACAACTCCTCGTCCTTCTCATCGCTGATCATCTCTTCGACGACCTCGCGTTCGACCCCTTTCATACGCAGCTCGTTTTTAATAGCGCGCGCCCCGCGCGGATTGAATTGCTCGCGGCTTTCTGCCCAATAAGAAGCAAAGGCATGGTCATTCACGAGTTCAAGTCGATCCAAGCGCTCCAGCGCGGCCTCGATAATCTCGGGTGAAGTCTCTTTGCGGCGTAAGTAGCGGCGCACCTCTTCGCGGCTGCGCGGACGGTACGAGAGATAGTTATAGGCACGCTCAACAGCCTGTTGCAGCGCCTCCTCACTGCGCAACTGCTCCAGTTGATCGGGCGACAGTTCCTGCTCCAGTTCCAATCCCATCTGCAATACAACTGTAGCGCTCGCGCCCAGCAGAAAGCGGCCATCAACATACACGTTGACCCGTTCAGCATTGGTAGCTTGTGGTTCAAGGGCGGTAATTTTCATGAAGCTACTATAACACTATGACCTGCTGAGAGCAATAATAAAAGGAAGTGTCCTGGTTGGAGTGATTGGTGGAAAGTTACCTTACAAACGTTTGATAGGGAGAGAGTGAAGGGAAATTCATCCAACCGGGCGGCTGAATGAAATTGAAGCTTGCGCGTTTAGGAGTACACGACCTCAGCCTCTGCTTGGGCTTCTGTCTCGGCCTCAGCAATTGCCTCGGGCAGCATCTCGTTCAATGGTACATGCTTTACTTCGGTAATGCGATTCTCTTCATCGACAAAGATCACGTGAGGTACCAGCGAACGGATTTCCGCTTCGTCGTACAGTCCGTAACTGATGATAATGACGATATCACCCTCGGAATTGAGGCGAGCCGCTGCCCCATTCAAACAGATGACACCGGAACCACGAGCACCAGCAATAGCATACGTTTCCAGTCGCGAACCATTGCTGACGTTGACTACCTGTACCTTTTCGTAGGGATAGATATCGGAAGCCTCCAACAGGTCCTGGTCAATCGTGATACTGCCAATGTAATTGAGGTTTGCCTGGGTGACAGTAGCGCGGTGAATCTTCCCTTTGCACATTGTGCGCTGCATAGTGACTGTTCCTTTCAAAGCTACATTATTCGCGGGAGAATTCACGATCGATTTCCCCCTTACTCTATTAACGTCCGAAAGTACATCTTAGGAACAGGGAAAAAATGCGTTTCGGGTAAACGTGCAATAATACCAGCATTGGATGGTACTCACGTTATTCACGCTTCCCCAAAACTCCTAGTAACCCCATACCATAGGCCTCCGCTGCGCTCTGCGCATCATACATAGTGTCACCCATCATTAAACGATAATGGCACTTCCAGCGCCGTGCGGGCCAGGGAGCTAGCTTGATCAATGTGTATGTTTCGCAGTGCGCCTCAAGTGCCTCGCGCAGAGCTACCTCTCCCATGTCCGTAATTCCATAGTGAGCAAGCTGTAGCAGCAGTTCTTCCGCAAACATCTCATTACGAATCCTTCCCAGAAAGAGCTTGCAAGATAGTACTCGCCTCACCCGGACTTAATGTTTCAAAATCTGTCCGCGGCAACAGGCGTGGAATAGGTTGGAATGGCCCACTCCAGTGCTTCGCGTGCTTCTCTAACCAATCCAGCACCTCAAATGACTTTTTGCGTGACTGCTCAACGATAGGAAAATACCCGGCTGCTCGATCAAAGACCTCGTGATCTTTGGTGTAGACGCTGTAGTCCGGGCGCACCACCACATCTATGTAGAGATCAGTATAGATAAGCTCTCTGGCTGTGTTGGTATAGTCGGAGTTTGGCAGCACGACATCACAATAACCGCTGATAAATGTGCCACCCTGGTCATAGCCAGCGTGAATCGTAAACCAGGCGTCTGGCCAGAAATAGGTTAACTGATGTTTCTGTGCAATCCAGGTGCCCGGTTTCCAGTGCATTTCTGTCCCTGCCGGAGTCCAAACCACAAAATACTCATTACTCACTGGTACGTGGTAGCCATGCCAACTGGCCCACTGGTCACCACTCACCAGCATTTTCCGAATGTCCGTTTCGAGCAACATGCTCATGACCCCTCTCTGTTAATAGCCAGTCGAGCTTTTAACTACGATTATAGCCGAAGAACCTGACCATAGACAAGCTCACGTCGTCCGCTAACTTCACCTTTAAGAAGTCATAGACGCGAGAAACAACAACCTCATCGTCTCGTAGGGGCGGGAGCGGCGTGGTCGCCCGCGTCCTGTTCCACTGGCTCACATGTGGGAGGGACACGATCACCACCCACCACCCTCTCTTCCCGACACATTTTGATACTACGAATTGAGAACGCTGTTTGCTGTTTGTCGCACTTGTCACAGTTGGGGTGTTTGACTGGGTGCTGGCGAAAGTAAGAGCCCCGTAAAGAGCTACTGCAGCTATTCCGACGTCACAGTTGGGGTGTTTGACTGGGTGCTGGCGAAAGTGTTAGGGGAGGAAAGTTAGCGAAGAGAGGATTCGGTGCGTCAAGTGTTTCAGGTGTTTCAGGCAAGTTTGAGTCAAGATGACTTACTGTTTGATATGTCAGTTGTTTCACGTGTTGCACTTGTGTCAAACACGTTTAAGTCAGGAAGGCTAAGTGTATCAACAGGGTGTCAGGCCAAAGGCGATAGTACAGATCTAGAATGAGATAGCCACGTTTCCCTTGGACACGAGCCAGGCAATGCGTCCTTGAAGAGTTCCCTCCAGAGCCATATAATGAGAGCAACACTCGAAGAGGAGGGAAACACGATGGCAGATCAGCAGCACCTCGCTGTTCTCAAGCAAGGAGTCGCGGCGTGGAATGCATGGAGAAGACAGCATCCTGAGATCCCCCCCGATTTGAGTGAGGCCGATCTCAGTGAGGCTGATCTGAGTGGGGCCGACTTGAGGCATGCCAACCTCATGCGAGCCAACCTGAGCCATGCCTATATGAGCGAGGCGAGTCTGGACGAGGCCAATCTCTCAGAAGCCGACCTGACTGGAGCCAATCTCCGGGAGGTCCTCCTCTTACGAGCTGATCTCAGATATGCGAGTTTCAGACATGCCAATTTGATCGGAGCGCAGCTCAATGGGGCCCAGCTGAGCGACGCAGATTTTCGTGGGGCTGACCTCAGTGGAGGCAGCCTCAGTCGGACCGGTCTCCACGAGACGGACTTCAGCGAGGCGAACCTCAGCAAGGTGGTCATCACCAGAAAGTGGTAACCGCCACCTCAAGCGTTCCGACCAGAAAGGAGACGAGAGCCGTTTCGTGAAGAGAGCAGGAGCAAGGAGAGAACGATGGAAGCGGAGCAGCGACGCGCGGCCAAAGAGCAGATGATTGCCCTTATGCAAACAGGTCATCGGTGGCAAGAGGCTGCTGCCCAAGCTGGCCTCCAGGTCAGTCGTTCGACGGCCTATCGGCTGCTGCGCCAGGTGCGGAGCCGTGGGGAAGCTGCTTTCGAGGATGGAAGACACGGGCACCTTGCCAAGCTGCGAACGGACGAGCGGGCCTGGCTGGAAACCTACTGCCACACGTCGCCCGGCACTCCAAGCCGTGTAGTGCAAACAGCCTTCCAGGAACGATTCGGCATCCAGATCAGTCTTGGCTATTTGAACCAGGTCCGTGCAAACCTCGGCCTGGGAAGCCGCACCCACGAGGTGGAGAAAAAAACGCGATTCGTCCCTGCCCAGTAAACCCCAGTGGCAAGAGGGTGCAGGGGGACTACTCCTGGTTGCGGCAGCCGAGGTGTCTGGTCTGCTCTCCACTCTGGAAACCACCGTGTCTGCGTGTACACCCTGTGGCGATTCGCGCCTGGCGCATCTTTCAGCGCGGTCTCGTCACGTGCTGGTGCGAACGCTGCTCTTTCTCGGGGCGGTCGGACTGGATCGCACCTGGGATCTGCGCTGCTACACGGGTGATGGGCTGGGTGTGCTCACGGGCAGACCTCGGGCCTATGGATACTTCCACACCGAACGCTTCCTCTCACAGATCGCTCAAGCGAACGGAGCGGACACCTTCACGGATGGGCTCGCACAGTGGACAGCGCGCCTGTGGAACCCACCAACCGCTCCAGCAGAAGAGGTGGAGCCTCTCTACTACATCGATGGGCACCGCAAGCCTGTCTACGCTGACTCGTTGATCCCGCGCGGGCTGATTGGGAACTCAGGCAAAATTCTTGGCTGTCGTGCCCTGGTGCTTCTGCACGATGAGCAGGGTCATCCCCGGCTCGCCACCACCCATCGAGGCGACCAGCACTTGACGGTGGGGGTGCCTGCGATCCTGACCCGCTATGAGCAGGCGACGGGAAAAGCGGCGCAGACGCGGATCATCGTGGATCGTGAAGGGATGGCAGCTCAGTTCCTGGCGGACCTGGTCGCCGCGGGCCGAACGGTGGTGACGGTGTTGCGCGCGGATCAATACGCCAATCTGGAGTCCTTCACCGAGGTGGGAGCTTTCGTCCCATTGGAACACGACCGGCAGGGCAATCTCATCCGCGAGGTAGCAGCGGCCTGTTTTGCCTTACCGCTTCCAGATCAACCTGGGGCATCTCTCCCGTTGCAGGTGGCCCTCGTTCGTGATCTGCGTCGTCAGGTTCCCTGCAAGCCTGAGGAAGAGCCTCTGCGTCGGTGGGATGCTGACCTGGATCTCCTGAAACAGGCGTGGTGGGAAGACGACTGGCAGGCCTCTCCTACACCGGTTACTCCCACCACCGCAAAGTTGATCCCTATCGTGACGACAGCTGCAAAGGCCGATGCGGTGACGCTCGCACAGACGTATGGTCGACGGTGGCCCGCCCAAGAAAATATCATCCGCGATTACTTGCTGGCCTTGGGCCTGGACACGAACCACGGGTATGCGAAGAGGGCGGTCGTCAACTCGGAGGTAGCGAAGCGACGAACCGCTCTGGAGCAGCGACTGGCAACCCTCCAGCGCTGGACAGCGTCGGCACGCGTACGCTGTCAACGCCTGCGCACTTTTGCGCATCTAGACGAGGAAACCCCTGAACGTTCCCTTTGAAGATCAAAGTGCAAGGGGTTAGTCGTCCCAATTCAGATGCGCAAGAACGAGCGGTGGCTGGAATAGCTGGGCCACGAGATCATGCTCTGTTTCTGTATGTCCAGAAGGCCGCCACAAACTGCGCGAGCGGGTCGCGGTTGAGCATCCACTCGCGCATAGCGGTCAATGGTAAGGACGACATGCCCGGTACCAAGGACTGCGCAAAAATCTCTTCGATCTCCGCTGGTGCATAGTCGTTCACAATCTCCATCTTGACTCGTTCCCAGCCGTTCCAGAATGATCTTCAGGATGCTGCTTGGTTTCTTGACCGGTATTCTGGGAAAACCCTTGACAATCACTCCATCCACACATATAATTAGACTAGTTAGTCTAACTATATGGTCTAAAACTTTTCTGTTGAGGTGCAAGAAAGAATGCCATTTCCGCGCTTTTACAAACTACCAATCGAAAAACGCGAGCGTTTGATGGAAGCGGCTGCACAAGAATTCGCAGCCTATGGCTTCGACGATGCCTCGGTGAACCGCATCCTCCAAACCGTCCAGATGAGCAAAGGAGCAGCCTACTACTACTTTGAGGACAAGGTCGATCTGTTCTTCACCGTCATCCAATATTGCAACGAGCGCCTGAAACTCTTCAATCTAGAGCTAGACCCTGCGACGCTCACCGCGGAGAACTTCTGGCCCACCTTTGCCGAACTGCACCGCCAGCCGTTGCTGCGTTCATTCGAGCAGCCCTGGCTATTCGCAGCGGTCAGAGCCGCGGAGCACCTGTCTCCCGCAGCTCTCCGGCGCGAACCACTTGCCACCTTTGCCAGGCAGGTCAGGACCTGGATTATGAACATTGTGAAGCGCGGACAGGAGCTGGGCGTCATCCGCACCGATATGTCGGAGCATCTCATCTTCGCCTGGCTTCAGGCTCTCGATGATGCCAGCGACCACTGGCTGCTCGCTCACTGGTCGAAGCTCGACCGCGAGGCCATCGCACACATTTCCGACCAGACCGTTGATGGCATGCGCCGGGCGCTGGCAGTCTTGCCGGAGGACAACCCATTGTTCTCTCGCAGCCTTGAGCGGCAGGATCTTACCGGCAAAGCCGCAGGTAGATTGACAGGGTCTCACGCCAGCCATCCCTTTACACAAGGAGACGAAGAAGACTCTTTCAGCTAGACTGGCTTTTCGTCATGAGGCAGGTAAAAACCAGAAAGCGAGGGTTGCATATGGGTGTCTTTCGCGTCAGGGCGTTGATAAGAGCTCCTCTCCCGCAGGTGTGGGAGTTTCTCATCAAGCCAGAAAATATGCATTTGTGGGGACCACCCACCCGGCCTGTGACTGGCTTCGATCGACCATTGCAAGCAGGTGACCGTGTGACCCTCTATCGCCGCGACTTTATCAGGAACCAGAGCCAGGTGCTGCTCGTTGAAAAGGTTGTTCCCTACCACTCGCTGCACCTGCGCGACCTTTCGCCTGGAGCCGCCAGGATGAACGTGACAGCTACTCTCAGCGTAGAAGAGGCCAAGGATCGAGAAGCCACCTGGATTGAGGAAGCAATCTTCTATTCATTGGGCGACGGCTGGATACTGCAATGGCTTGATCGGTGGTTGTTCAATCCAATCCTACAAGTGGTCGTCAGCTACAAGACCAACAAGGTTTTTCGCCGCTTGCAGGCTATTCTGGAGAAACCTCACGCTGATAGCATCCTGGGGTCCGGTCAGGAGGAACACAATTGAGCATGATCAGGAAGCGAGCATTCCTGATCTGGACTCGCAAGAGCCGCCAGTGGCGTGAGACCAGGATTGAGGCAAAGCGTAAATGATACCTTGCCTCCATCCTGAAATTGAGAGGAGGAATACACTATGGGCCTGACAGTCTGTCCCGCCGCAGTCGTCGCGGCGCCGGTCGAGGTAGTCTGGGGGAACCTCGTACAATGGGAACGCTATTCCGAGTGGGCCGATGTCCAGGCAGAACGTAGTGAGCCAGAAGGTCCAGCCACCGTAGGCCAGACCATCTACTTCACGGGAAAAGCCTTTGGCCGCACCTTGCACTTCATCTTCAAGGTCGAAGAGGTCAATCCCGAAAGACACCAACTCGGCGTGCATGCTTTTTTTCCATTGGGACTGCAAGAGAAAGCACACATCGCCTGCTATCCCATCGATGCGACCACCTGTCGCGTCCAATATGGCTGAGACTTCATCTTCCCCCCAGGCTGGTGGGGTTGGTTCCTCGAAACATTTGGCGCGAAAACATTCGCTGCCAGCATAGAAGATTCCTTGCAGCGCCTCAAGCGTGCCTCTGAAAGACAGTATCAGCTAGCGCAGACGGAAGGGAAATAGATGACAAGTTCTACTGCCTCCTGTGCATATCTTTAAGCGCAGGATTGATGAGCAGGCTACTCGTTCAGGGTCTCGCGGAAGTCGACCGACCTGCGCATGTAGACCAGGAGGGCATGAGCGCGTGCAGTATCCACTCTCCTGTTTTAGGCGCGCAGGAAACGAGTGTGGCGTGACACCCTGATTATGCTTTTGGGGCGAGTTTACTCCCACAGTCGAACCATCAAACGGGTTTCTCTTTGCGGGGTCCGACCCGGCGCTCTTATGTCGAGTACTGCCGCGTCGGGCTGTGCTTCCGCTATCGTCTGGAGTATGACACTCCCAATGCGCTCGTCGAGTTTGCGCTCCTGCGGAGCGACGGTGAACAGATCTACAACAGCCTTATCCGTCGACGCAAGCAGATCAACGAGGCTTTTGGTGGGTCATTGCTCTGGTTGAGGAACGCGCGTAGCCCGGAGCAACCCTTTCCCTATCATGCCATTGCCTGGACAATTGCCTGCCCAAGCCTCCGTGAGTTGGACCGCGAATCCTGGTCGGCAGTCCAATCCCAGATGATTGACGCCATGGTGCGTCTGGAGCGAGCAGTTGCGCCCTGTCTCCAACGCTGGCTCGAAGAGGATTGAATCCTTGTGCGGAGGCCACTTGCCTGATCCGGCTTGCATGCCTCTGTGATGCACCAGGAGCTTGGATTACCACTTCCCTTTACGAAAGGAGGGGTGGGACGTTTCTTCTGAGCGTGAGGATGGCCTCAAGTTCTATTCTAGAACTGCAAAGGTCTGAGTGGCCTGAAACCCTGATCAAGTGTGTCAAGTGTGTCAGGTGTTTCAGGTGTATCACATACATGTGAGTCGAGTAGGCTCAGAGTAACAAAAGTATCAGGTGTATAAGTGAGGCATGTGTTGTATGTGTGTGGAAGGGGTAGTGGAAGATAATCGACTATGAACGGGAGATGAGATTGAATCAGCGGTAGTTTCGGGTGGATACCGCTGATTTTCCCTCCTAATTGTTTTGGCATGAGGGAGTGCTTGTTGGGAAGAGAGCCTTCCATGACAGAACCTATAGTATGGAAGGGATGAAACCGTCAGGATCATGAACAGGTGTGCCTCGCGAGGAGAGGCGGATGGTCTCATTATTGATGAGTGTATGCGAGACAGATGAGACTCGAAGAAGCTCTCTCCTCACGTGGCTTCTCAGTCTGCCTGGCGCTTTCACGAAAAGTGTCGGGGAAAGAGCGCCCACCACCAGGCGACCATCAAGGCCCACTCGCCCCTACACATACTGATGGGCTTGTTGTTCGGTTGATGCCTCTTGGGTGGACGCTTGCGTCGCCCTCGTCCCACTCTTGCGCCACACTCCGCCATGTGATTAACTGGCGATGTTCTCAATAGAGGTTTTGAAGTAGTAGACACTAAAGGAGCGTAACATCAATGTCACGACTTACAATTTTCCTCGACGATGGTGGTGTCATGAACAATAACAGCCTCACAATCCTCGTCACAAACTCGCCATACCCCGAAACAGGAACAACACGTCATATTGGAAGCCTTGCTGAACTTCCAGAAATCTTGCAGAAGTGAGTATCAAACCGCTAAATAAATACCTGCCAGTCATTCCAGCCACCATTGAACCACTTGTGTACTAACATGTTGTTCGTACTGCGCGCGAACACATCAATGCGGTTGCTTCCCCACGAAACCGCGGCAGGACTGGAAGTGAGCGTTCCTCCCAGCAACTCCCAATCATGCCAGATACCATCAGCGAACCATTTGTGCTGCAAGGTGGTATCGCTTCCAATTACAAACACATCAAGCCGTCCAGGTCCCCAGGACGTGACCGCAGGATCCGACACAAAGCTACCGCCTAATGGTGTCCAATCACTCCACTCACCATCGAACCACCTGTACCACACGGCGTTATCTCCCCCACGCACAAACACATCGACCCGCCCAGGGCTGGAAGAGGTCACAGCAGGAGCGGATAAGGAAACGCCTCCTAGCGCACCCCAGTCATGCCAGCTGCCGTCGTAATGGTTGTACCAGATACCATTGTCAATGCCCCGTGCCAGTATATCGAGTTGTCCGGAACTTGAAGAAGTTACAGCGGGATCAGAGGTGAGTGTCCCTCCCAGTGACTCCCAGTCATGCCAACTGCCATCATACCATTTGTGCTGCAAATCATCGGCTGTGCCTCGTACAAACATATCAAGTCGTCCAGAACCCCAGTATGTCACCGCTGGATCCGCTGTGAGGCCTCCCAATGTCTCCCAGTCATGCCAGCTGCCATCATACCTTCTATGCCATAAAGCGTTGTCCCCTCCGCGCACGAAGCAATCTAAGCTATTCATACCCGCAGAGGTGACCGCTGGCCTTGTTGTGGCTGTGTTAATGATGGCCTCGGCAGTCGCGGCTATGTTCGGTGTGGCTGTCGGCTCAAGTTTCGGCTTTTGAGGGCGAGCACCCGTGTCCGGCTGCAAAAGTCGAGACCACAACTTTTCAGTGCTAAGTGCAATCACCAATCCAGCCGCCGTGAGTCCAACCAGGCCGACAACAACGCTGCGCCTTGACACCACATGCCTAACGTCTTGCAACTGTCGCGTCAATCGATCAGGTAGAACACTTGACGTGTGAACAACAGGCGTATCGATCGAAGGTACGGCGACAGTGTGAGAGACATGCCCATCCGCCGGGAAATCAGCCGAACTCAGCAGCAAAGAGGTGTCTGCAGGCGCATGTGCTAACGATGGCAACCTGATGACCTTTGGACTATGAAAGAGCGACGGGGCTGACAAACAGGCAGACTTTAATGCGTCGGCAAAGTCGCGCGTGGAGGCAAAACGCTCGCGCGGGTCTTTGGCGAGTGCGCGCAGCACCACCTGCTCGATAGTTGGTGCCAGCGCAGCAACCTTTTCCCGCATCGGTGGCGGAGAAGACTGCAAGTGCCGCGTGGTTACCTCCATAGCGGAACCGCGAAAAGGTGGCGTTCCGCAAAACCATTCATAGATAACCACTCCAAGCGCATACTGGTCGCTGGCGAAAGACGGCTTCCCATGCAGCTGTTCTGGAGCCATATAGGTCGTCGTACCAACAACTCCGGCAGTATTTGGTAAACCTTGCGTTGCTGCGCTCTGGATGTTCTGCAAACTGATGGCTATACCAAAATCACTCAGCATCAGCGCCTCGTTTTGCCCGAGCAACATGTTCTCCGGTTTGACATCACAATGTATGACCTTGCGATCATGCGCATACTGCAATGCCGCCGCGACCTGCTCGACGTAGAAGACAATAGCCACGGCTGGCAGTTGACTTCCTCGGGGATGGCGCTGGCGTAGTGATCCATATGGGGCATAGCTCATCACCAGAAATGGCGTGGCGTCCTCGATGCCGAATTCCAGCACGGACACGATGTTAGGATGGCTAAGACGAGCAACAGTGCGCGCCTCGACGAGGAATTTCTCGAGCACTTCATCGGTCAACTGCATCCGCAATACTTTAATGGCTGCGACCGTCTGGAGATAGATGTGTTCGCCCAGGTACACATCGGCAAACCCCCCACGTCCCAACAGCTTCATCAGCCGATAGTTCCCCAGTTTCTCTCCTGTATAGTCGACCATCATTGCGCTCCTGCATCGCCTAATATACCCACATATTTTTTCAAGCTCATAAGAAGTATACAAGAGAGCCAAACATGTGCCCCGTCCATGAAGGCAAAAAGTACTATACTTCTTTGGTTCACTTGCTTCAAAGCGGCAAAAAGCTACCTTTTGCCTCACAGGTTAGCGACCCATTCCCAGAATGATATAATATCCCTAAACACAACCCGCCCAATCCCTTACTGGAAAGCAACAACCTATGGCCCAGGAACACATCCCTCTATCAGAAAAACTTGCAGGAGAAAATAGATGACTAATACAAAAGAGACCCGCACCGAGCGCGACTCCATGGGCGAGATGCAGGTACCTGCCAATGCCTACTACGGCGCCAGTACCCAGCGCGCTGTCCTCAACTTCCCCATCAGCGACCTGCGCTTCCCCCGCCAATTTATTCGCGCGCTGGGCCAGATTAAACAGGCCGCCGCCAGAACCAATCAAGCCCTGGGTACGATCGACCCTCAGGTGGCGGATGCGATAGTCAGAGCCTCTCAAGAGGTCATCGATGGTAAGCTGGACAATAACTTCGTGCTTGATATTTTTCAGACCGGCTCCGGTACCTCTACCAATATGAACGCCAACGAGGTCATCGCCAACCGCGCCAGCGAATTGATGGGCGGTTCGCTCGGCTCGCGCAAAGTACACCCCAACGACCACGTCAACTTTGGCCAATCCTCCAACGACGTCATCCCCACGGCAATGCACCTCTCCGCGCTGGTCAGTCTAGCACACGACCTGCTCCCCGCCTTAGAACAGTTGCGCGACGCTCTACAACAGAAGGCGGACGAATTTATGCCCATCATCAAGACTGGCCGCACGCACCTGCAGGATGCCACACCCATTCGCCTGGGACAGGAATTTCTTGGCTACGCCGGACAGATCGAGCGCGGCATAGCCCGCGTGCGCCACGCTCAGCAGGAACTGTCGGAGGTGGCTCTCGGCGGCACCGCCGTTGGCACAGGCGTCAACACCCACCCCGCGTTTTCCGCCCGTGTCTGCCAACTCCTCTCAGAGATGAACGGCGTCACGATCCGTGAGACGAGCAACCATTTCCAGGCGCAGAGCACCCTGGATAATATCGTCGAGGCCAGCGGCTCGCTCAATACTCTGGCGGTCAGCCTCATGAAAATTGCTAACGATATTCGCTGGCTCGGTTCTGGCCCACGCGCCGGTATCGGCGAAATTGACCTGCCCGCCGTCCAACCTGGCAGTTCGATCATGCCCGGCAAGGTCAATCCCGTTATCGCCGAATCGGTTTGCATGGTCTGCGCCCAGGTCATCGGCAACCACACCACGATAACTATCGCAGGCCAGTCAGGCAACTTCGAGATCAACGTCATGATGCCTGTCACGGCCTACAATCTTCTACAATCGATCAGCCTGCTTGCCGCCGCCGCGCGCAACTTTACTGAACAGTGCATTAAGGGCTTACAGGCAACCGCTAGAGGACCCGAAATGGTCGAGCGCGGCCTCGCCATCTGCACCTCCCTCGCTCCCATCATCGGCTATGACGCCGCCGCCGACATCTCCAAAGTGGCCTACAAAACAGGCAAAACTGTGCGCGAGGTGGCACGCGAAAAAACGCATCTGTCGGAAGAGGAACTCGACCGCATCCTCGACCCTGCCACTATGACCAGACCCGGCCTGGAAGGCGGCCCCGCCGGAGGGTAATGTTCTCTACGAGACACGACGAGGGGGAATTGGCAGAGCCAATTCCCCCTCGTCGTGTCTCGTAAAAACAACACTTCTATCTCGGTGTCACCACCGCCGCGTACCCCGCCCACCACTGTAAAAATTGGTCATGCGTAAGTGTGCGGTGATTCCACAGGGAGCTATCTGCCAGGTATACGTTGGTACTATCGCCACCAATTACGACCAGTAGATGGCCACCAGCGTACCTGTCCGGTGGAAAGCCGACGATCACAGGCTTGCCCGAGTTCGCTGTATTGATTACCTGGTCAAGCGACCACGAATTACCCCAGTTTGTCTTAAATCCAAACTGTGCCGCCGTCTGCTGTATGCCCGACGGATCGAGCAATCCCATCTGCGGTGTAATTGCCCCAATCTGTGCCTCCACAGCTAACACATCAGTGATGCGAAAATTCCGACCGTATGCATCGAACACCTCTGTCATTGCAGCAGCCGAACAGGCACCATAGGCCCAGGTATTCCATTCCGCGTTAGAGCTATATTGAGCCGGGTCAAGTTGCGAGATACGCATAAGTTGCTGCGAGCCGTTCACCCGGGTCACGTGTGCCGCCGTTTGAATATCGTTCGCGCTGTACTGGGTGGAACCGAAAAAGCTCAATCCTTTGCTTAAATTTTGCAGCGTTCCATCGGACAGGCCGCGCTGGATAAAAAATGTTGCCAGAACCATCAACAAAAGGCTCAGTGAGACGTACGTACGCAAGCGAGAATACCAGGAGGAAGGCAACACAAATACCGCAAAGGGCACCGGATTCCGGGTACTGACCATCATCCCCTGCTGTGTATGTACCAGCACCAACCCCTGTGTGTTTGCCGTATGTGCCTCCACGGCCTGAACATTCTTCTGCTGCTGGTAGGTGCGTAACGCGCTGGCGCAAAGATTGCCTACCATCAACAGGATCATAACAAGTGAAAGTACAATAACTACGACAGACACCATCTAATTTACCTCGCTATCCTGGAACAACAAACCCATCACTAATCTCATTAAACGTTAGTATAGCGTGGTAAAGGATGAAACACCGAGGAACCACCGAAAATACAGCCAGATGGTACTACTTTTCAAGGGAGAATTTCTTCAAACATGGCACGCACTGAAAAGTAATAGCGCATACTTGCATACACTACATCCAGATACGCCACTTTTCGGGCGTTGATACGCCCGAATCACTGGAGAGAGCTGCGTCATTAGGCCAGACGGTTGCATCCGGTTCGAGCGCTTTATAGGCAACGGCAATTGCTCCCGCCCATGTTTCGTCTACCGTCAATGCGTCCATCTCCTCCTTTGAGAAGAAGCGGGCATCATCGATCTCGCCGCTATTGGCTTGCAAATCGCTAAGAGGTGAAAGCAGATGTGCGCGGAACATGAAAAAGTAGTTGTGCTCACCATCATCCATCACCCAGATCCGTATTCCTATCAACCCCACGATCTCCACGCGCAGGTTCGTCTCCTCGAAAGTCTCGCGGGCGGCAGCGACATCCGGCAACTCACCCACGTTCACGCGCCCCGCCGGTAACAGGTAACGCCCTTTTGTTACCCCAAAGATATTGCGTACCAACAGTACACGCCCCTCGTGTACGACAACTGCTCCTGCGCCAAGACTGATCGGCCTCCTGGGTGCTGGCCGTTCGCCTGTTACATCGGCTTGTGACATAGAACTATCTCCTGCTGTATTACTATCCCCCCGAAAGAGATGCCGTTTCCCTAGTATACAGCATCGAACAGACATCATATGATTTGTTATGCGAAAAGTGCTGCTTGTGGATACACCACAAGCAGCACTTTTCGCATAACAAATCACCCTGATCGCTTTATTCAGCTTCCCCCTTGATTATCCTCAATAGTCACATCATCCACCAAAATTTCACCACCGAAAAGCTCCGCCAACGTTTCACTGACACCAACCTCAATGGCAACTTCTGTACTCTCCAAATCATCGGATACCGTTTCTGTATACCCTTCCAGGTATTGAAAAGCAATGTGGATCACGCAATTCCGATACATAGCAGCCCTTCCTTTCGCAGATCATCTCTTCTCTTCTCTTATTCATCTCAATAGTTGTATAATCGCTGTAGAAAGTATGCTCGAATACTTGCGTTGGTAGAACATCATTCAGGTGTCAACAGGGGGGCATTTAGGGGTCACATAAAGGGCAATTATGTTCCTGTTCCAGGTTTATATCTGATAGCAATCAATTTTCATCTTACCTGTGACTTTCTCTGCCACAGCAAGATCGCAATTGAGTAATAACACGACGCTAAACGGGGAAAAAGCTTGGAAAGGAGGCCACATTCTACCGATAACATCTTTGCCTGCACTACAAACCTTCTTCTACTCAATGCTCCAGCTGGCCGCATCAAAATCAGTTTTGATGTGTACGATCAGGCTGGCAACATGAACCTGGCACCAGATGGAGTTCATACACTCTTCTATCAGCCGTGATTCTTCCAACTGAGCTTTCATGTAATGCATATTTGGTTATTGGCTCTTCAATGCATCCTCCTACGGCGTCAACCGCGTCAAATCCCTTGGAAACGTCGTCGTCAGCCTGACATTACTCATACCCGTCAACTGCATGAGCAGCCTCTCCAGCCCAATCGCAAAACCACCATGTGGCGGCATGCCATATTTGAACGCCTCCAGGTAAGCCTCAAATGGCTCGATCGGCAGATGCGCCCTCTCCAACGCCTCTATATAATCACTATAGAGGTGCAGGCGCTGCCCGCCCGTCACCAGTTCAGTCCCCCTGAAAAGCAGGTCAAACGAGTTAGAATATTCTGGGTGCTCCGGATCGGGATGCGTATAGAATGGACGTTTCCGCATCGGATATCCCGTGACGAACAGGAAATCGCTGCCGAACTCCTGCTGTGCCCACTCCCCCAACCAGCGCTCGTCTTGCGGTGACAGATCCGGCTCGCCTCGTACATCCGTCTTAAAACGCTTGAATATCAACTCCTGCGCCTCTGGAAAGAAGATGTGTGGTATCTTCTCAGGTACCTCCGGCATCCTCACTCGCAGTATCTCCAATTCAGCAGCATACTGCTCATGAAACCCTGTCAGAATGCCCGCGATCACATCCCGTAACAGCGCCATCACCGTAAAATGGTTCTCTATGAAGCCAAACTCGGCGTCCAGGCTGACATACTCGTTGATGTGACGTGTGGTGTCGTGCGGCTCCGCGCGAAAGACCGGACCAACTTCAAAGACACGTTCAAAGACGCCCACCATGTTCTGCTTATAAAACTGTGGGCTTTGCGCCAGGAATGCTGGCCGCCCAAAGTAGTCCAGCTTGAAGACGTTAGCACCGCTTTCAGTAGCCGCCGCCACGATCTTTGGTGTCTGTATCTCGCTAAATCCGCGGTCGCTCAGCGTACTGCGAAAACCCGCCATTGCCCCCGCGGCCAACCGCAGCACAGCGCGGCGTGCCAGGTGGCGGTTGGTCACAACGGCATGATCGAGCAGCGTACCAAGACTCGCTGAAATTTTTCGCTTGTTGAGCGATACCGGCGGCACCTCTGTTACCGGCACCATAACCTCGATGCGCGGCTCGTGCAGTTCAATCCCTCCGGGTGCCTGCGCCTCGCTCACCACCACACCCTCGACAGCCACAATACTCTCAACCCCGCTCGCGCCGTCCTGCAGCGGCCCCAGTTCAACCTCGGTCTCTGCCACCACCTGCACAATTCCCCAACCATCGCGAATTACTAAGAAGCTGATACCACCTAAACGGCGCAGCGAATGCAGCCATCCCGCAATACGCACGCGTTCTCCTATGTGCGCACTAACCTCCACCGTATGTATCCGTTCCATAAAACAGGTCCCTTTCAAGTCTTCACTACAAACAGCACAACAAAAAACCCCCATCCTCCTTCACCAGGAGGACGAGGGTCGTATCTATTGCATACGCCTATCGTGGTACCACCACCATTTACCCCAATATTGGGGCCTTAATCGGTTCTTTCCTCACGCCATCATTGCATAACGTAGAGTAAACCGTCGCGCTATAACGGGTGCATCCCGAACCCAGCTACTACGTCTTCAAAAAACGCTTCACTGCTTGGCTCAAGGGTGTCATTAGGAAGATCCGGGGCAACACTTTCAGCGTTCGTATTACTCTCTACACACCAGATTACTTCTCAATATGTCCCTATCACGGCCTATATCTATACTATTGATGTGACTATATCAGCATAAGTAGCAAAAGTCAAGCTTTTGCACTCTGGCAAAAGCTTGACTTTTGCTACTTTCTTTCATCTTCAAACGTACTTATGCCTTCCTCATCATCTCCACAAACTCGTTCACCCCATGGATATTGCGCTGTATAAATATCCGCACCCGCTCAAACCCCGCCTTCTCATACGCCCTGATAGCCCGTTCATTAAAGGAGAGCACAAAGAGGCGAAAATAGTCAGGAGCAAACTGCTCCCTGCCAAATTCGAGTTCAGCATTGATAAAATCCAGCCCCAGACCCTTGCCCATTAAATCTGGCCGCATCCCAAGCCCTATGAAGATCGCATTGTTCTCAGAGTAGAGGCCCGGTTCAACAGTATCCTCCACCTGAGCCGAAGTACCAAAAGCGTAAAAGCCCACCAGTTTACCCCGTTCATTGCGCACCGCGTAATGGGGACTGCGCCGGTCCAACATCTCCGCGATCGCTGCCGCATCGTCACCATCATCGCTCCCCATGTTATAGACAGTATAGTGCCCTTCATACTCCCATGCACATATAGCCAGCGCATCTTCCTCGTTCATCAATGTACAGCTAAATCTCACAATTTCCACCTCCTTTCAACAGCTTTTGAGGAAATCCCTCCAATCCGTAGGGGCGGGTGTGGCGTGGTCGATGGGGGAGGACGCTTGCGTCGCCCTCGTCCCGTTCACCTCTGCGATCCTCTTCCCGGGCTCGTCTCGTAGGGACGCTTGCGTCGCCCCCCCTCTCTCACACGTGTGGCAACACACTTTTCGCAAAAGTGCGCAGCCCATCGAGATCGTCCACGCGTGCTTGGTGGGCGACTGTTACCGCTTGGCCGTACTTACGGCACTCAGTTAACAGACGGTGAAAGTCAGCACTTGCAAATCTTTGAAACTCATCAGCATAAATATTAAATTGCCGTCTCTTGTCTTGCGGTACATTTCCCCTAGAGAGCGCAGCAGTTAAGATTTCAGCGATAATCATTGAGCCTAAAAGTTCTGTGGTGTCTTCAAAATTACCAGGAAGTTTGACGAGTACGATTTGTCCGGTATCCATAACGTTACGGAAGTTAATCGTCGTTCTACTTTGGCCGACAATATATTTTAGAAGGTCATTTAAGATAAACCGCTCTGCCCGGCTGATAAGCATTTGGGAGAAATATTCCTGTCGTGTTTGGGAGGATTCGTTAAACTTCTTCCAATAAGCCAAGAGGCGAGGGCTTCTGTTTGTGAAACGATCATCTCCAGCGAGTCCATGTCCGGTGGCTTTGCATTAGTGAAGTGGTCTGAGCGAAACATACCGGCAAAACCCAGATCCTCGACCTCCGCAACCAGGTTCTTCCAGCGGGACCACGTCATGCCATATTGACCCTCGAGCATCAATGATATCGCAACCATGCTCTATCTTTCCTTCCTTTCAGCTTCCTTTTCAAATAGATTGCTGTTTTATTTCTTCCAGGACATTCAACAGCGTGTCAATCTCCTCGAGTGTAATATAGAAATGTGGTGAAATGCGTACAACGCCGTTGCGCGCTGCCACGTAGATAGCACGTTCGGCGAGCCTTTCGACGATATGCTGTGCCGTCAAATCTTCGCGTTCAACCTGAGGTTGAAAGCAGACAATACCCGATCGCTCACCAGCTCCTCGAGGCGAAGTCACGGCATAACCAAGCCGATCCAGTCCGGCCATAGCATACTCCGTCAAACCCAAATTACGCGCCTCCACTGCCTGCATTCCACCATCAATACTCTCAAATATCCCTAGGGCCGCGTCCAGCCCAACAATTGCGGCCTGGTTGGACGAACTGTACTCGAACCGTGCCGCGCCCTCTTTCAATGGCTGCGTATGATCAAAGAAATCGAATGGCGTCTTCACGCTGTGCCATCCGCGTCGTGGCGTCTTCAATTGCCGCAGCAATTCATCAGAAACATACAAAATCCCCGTCGTTCGCGGAGCCAGCAGCCACTTATGCGAGCCAGCAGCCAGGAAGTCAACCCCCAGCGCCTGCACATCAATATCCACAGCTCCCAACGCCTGCATAGCATCAATACCACAGAGAACACCACGTTCATGACAATACCTGGCGATAGCAGCAATATCATTGCGGTACCCCGTCGAAAACTCGACAAGGCTCAAACTCACCAACCGGGTACGCTCGCTAATACCGGCAAAAATATCTTCAGTCAGGATCCGCCTATCGCGCATAGCCACAGTATGTACCCTCACACCCCGCTCCTGCAGGTTCAGCCAGGGATAAACGTTGCTGGGGAATTCACCCTCCGCGCTGATAATGCTATCCCCCTCCTGCCAGCGCAGTCCCTGTGCCACCATCATCAACCCATCGCCCGTACTGGCGGTGAAAGCCACCTGCTCTGGACGCACATTGATCATGGTAGCCACGCGCCTGTGAGCGCCCCGCTCGTACTCCATCCATTTCGACTCGTGCGTGCCACCAAATGCGCTCATATTGTCACTATATTCGTGCACAGTCTGGACTACCGGGCGCGGCAGCGCCCCATTCGAGGCATGGTTCAAATAGATACAGTGCCGCGTCACCGGAAAAAAGTGCTGCCGCAATTCCTGAACACCCTCATCTCCAACGCTAAACTCGTGTTCTCCCTCTTCAATCAGCAATAGAGAAGAGAGCATCTCATCCAGCGCTGGCATAGCAGCGTAGTCAGCATTGGTCATCTGTTGCATACTCCTTAAAGCCAGTTACAGGCTCAACAGTTATTGATGAGTAAAGGGACGGGCTCCGACCTGCCTGGTCAAAGTCCGTCCCTTTACTCATCAGCAATTGCAGAAATTACCTACTATCATATAATCTAGCAGCAGGTATAGGATTCCCCGCCACTTCCTGTTCATCAATCCACTGTTTAATAGCTACTTTTGCGTGTTGTATAGCTTCTTCGTAAGTTTTGCCGGTAGCCTTGCATCCTGGAAGTTCATGCACAGTAACAAGATACTCGTTATCATTTACAACCCATTGAAAATACATGGAGTAGTGTTCGTACTTCTCGCTCACCTTAGAACCTCTCGAAACCCCAAAACTACTGTCTCACCAAAACTTTAGGTGCGGGTATTGTTCGCCCAGATGCTCGCATCGTATCGATCAAAAGCTCAATAACTTCTTGTCCATTTTTTACAGCTTCTTCGTAAGTTTCTCCATGCGTCCTACATACAGGAAATTCAGGTAAAGTAACTATATATACAGTATCTTCGTCACTCCATTGGACATCCATGGTATAATGTGCGTACTCATTGTTCACACTGCACCTCTTTTAACTTTCTGAGTATCTCTCTTACATCCTTTTCCTGGTATGTTTTAGCATCATGGCCATCCCCACCCGAAAGAGCCAGTTCATCATCTAAATCCGGATGCCACCATACAGTATGACTTCCCTTTCCTGATCGAGGAATAAAACCAGCTTTCCGCAACAACGCCTTAAGTTCGCGAATCTTCTTGGGCATGGCCCAACATCGGACAAGAAGCCCTGCCCCACCAATCCAGACTCATAGACAGTATACCTTATTGTATTTACAACTTTCAATCATAGGTGAGAAGCCCTTCTTGCCGCATCCTTCCCTAAAATAATCTGAAGACCTGAACAGCCTCACCTAGGACATACACCAACAGCGACGAAAAGCGGAAAAATCGTACACAGGCACCGGCAAGATGAAAAGCTTGATGCGACAGTAGGAGCCAAAAAGGAACGTATTCTTGGTTTCGTGAATCCCACGGGTTGCGCAACGAGATGAAGGAAAGCAGGCCGATGGGAAGTCTTCCGGTCGAGGAGAGGTACTCAGGCTAGCTCGAAAAGGTCAGAGCGTTTCACCCACCTGAGAGGTGATTTTGTAGCGATAACGGTTGGCCCAATTCCCCTCGAAGTCGGCATCATAAAACGTCCCTTCATATTCCATGCCGCTTTTCTGCATGACCCGAGCGGAAGCGATGTTCTCTGTTTCACATTCCGCGATGATTCGATGGGTTCCCAGAACCATAAACTCATAGGTAAAGGCCGCTCGTAGCGCTTCAGGCATATAGCCCTGTCCCCAGAAGCGCTGGTTGAGTGCGTAGCCACATTCTCGCGTCCCTTCCTCTGATGCATGACGGCTCCCGCCAATGATCAGCCATCCGATGAGCAGTCCGT